>OCZT010000010.1_pt1 | contig 154865 bp, 136 predicted proteins | sample 1539031 | NCBI WGS metagenome assembly OCZT01 (sample SAMEA3539308, study PRJEB22396) | soil metagenome | biome: tundra; feature: field; material: soil | place: USA | collected 2010-05 | depth 0.15 m
CCAATGCAGGAGTGACGAGCACGGTAGCGACAAGCAATACAGTGGCGATAGTATCGGCAGCGCACCTGACATCGGATATGAACATGATGCCGGCAATAGCGTCAGTGGGGCAGCTTGTAACGATAATAATGAACGTGACAGCAACGGCCGGTGGCCAGCCTGCTGATAATGTAATGCCGGAGAATTTCACGCTGACAAGCGGAAGCGTGCTGACATATGTATCAGGGCCGACGCCCGCGCAATACGCGCAGATAACAGCGGGAGCAAACCAGAGCTTCACATGGATATATGCTGCGAACCAGGCCGGAGTGGTATCGGTAAGCGCGGACGCGAAAGGCGTTGACCATGTACTTTTGAACAATATCAATTCGCCGGTGACTGGAAGCAATGTAATAACAGTGCAGAGCGCCGCAAATCTTGCCTCCGCAATAAGTGTTTCGCCTGTACAGGTAAGTGTTGGGCAGGTAATACGGCTTGTATTGTCAGTGACAAATAACGGACAGGCAGCGGTAAATAATGTGGTACCCGTGCCGCCGGGCATAACAGGAAATGTTACACCTGCCGCATCGCCGACGCCGGTATTGTCAATATCGGGCGGGGCAAGCGCATATTTCACATGGACATACAGTGCGGCAGCCGCGGGAAATATAGCATTCACCGTATCGGCTGCGGGAACGGATAATAATACAGGTTTTGCAGTATCCACGGGAACGCTGACAAGCGCTAATGTTGCCATCCAGTCGCCTGTATCGCTCACGGCTTCAATCACGGCTCTGCCGGCCACCATACGCCAGCAGCTGGATTCCCTCACTGTTGTTATGACCGTGGTAAACAGCGGAGGAGCTCAGGCTAATTTTGTGGCGCCTACTGTTACCGGAAACGGGACGGGTGTAACAGTAAATTATCTTACAGGCCCGCTACCTGTGACCGCCAACATACCCGGCGGGAACTCAGCCTCGTTCACCTGGACATTCAGCACAACAGGAATCGGAATTATAACATTCAGCGCGCACGCGAACGGCACGGATAATAATTCGCTTGTCGTCTACGGCGCGGACAGCAACACGGTAAATGTCACATCAGTGGCAAATACCCCGCTGCTTACAGCGTCGCTTGCGACCATGCCCTCTGATGTAAGCACGAACCAGGTATTTACCGTTATCATGACAGTCAATAATATCGGGCTGGTTGATTCGGCTGCGGTCACTATATCCGCGCTCAATCTGACCGGCACAGGCATGGCAACCCTGATTTCGTCCGTTCAGCCTGCAACACAGCCCATACAGGCAGGGCATACAGGGAACTTTACATGGAAATACCAGGCAACAGGCGCCGGCTCTATCAATTTCTCGGGATACGCGTTGTCAAGCACGGGCAATGTCAATTCAAACACAACATCCGCATATGTCACGGCGCATAACGCGCCGATTCTGGCGCAGGACATCATAGTATCGCCGCCCGTGATCAGCGTGGGCCAGGCTTTCACAATACAGTTTGTAGTTACCAATACAGGCGGAGCTGCGGCAGAAGGTGTTTCGCCGGGCGCATTTATTAAGATTGGAATCGGCAGTTACTCATATGTCAGCGGTCCGGCGCCCTCAACACAGACAGTCGGCGCGGGCCTTACAAGGGAATTTACTTATGTTTACCAGGCCACATCTGCGGGGGACCTGGGTGTCAATTCACATGTTAAAGGATATGATGAATACAGCAAAGTCACTATAACAAGCGTTGATGTTTCTTCGAACACTATTATGGCGGAGATCCCGGCTGCGCTTGCGAGTTCCATATACGCGCCGCTTACTGTAAATAAAGGCCAGTATTTTACCGTCACTATGTCGGTTACAAACTCGGGGCAGGTTGGCGTACTCAATGCAGTTCCGCAGACACTGTCCATAGACGGGCCCGGCGGAGCCATACTTGTGCCCCCGGTACTGCCTGCGACGGCAACAATTGCCGCGGGCGCAACGCAGGTATTTACTTTCACATACTCTGCCGCAGGCACGGGCACGCTTTCATTCAGGGGTTTTGTCTCCGGACAGGACGCGAATTCCCTTGCTGTAATTAACAGCCCTGAGACATCAAGCAATGTGATGTCGATCAACAAACCTGCGTCGCTTTCAATGAACCTGTCAATGTCCACTCCGGCCCAGATAGGCACAGGCGAATTCATATCATTAATACTGACCGTTTCAAATACCGGTGATACGGCAGCCATGAATGTGACCCCGGCCGCAATGACCAGGGGCGGTTCAGGCGTGGTCACACTGATCACCAATATATCGCCGCAAAACGCCCCCATAATAGCGGGCGGAGCAGTGCAGAACTTCACATGGGTATACCAGGCAAATTCGATCGGTATGGTTACTTTCACGGCAACCATGGGTAACGGCACGGACCTGATAAGCGGAGCGCAGGCGCCTGTTGTTCCCGCGTCGTCAGCCCAGACCATCAATATAATATCGGCTGCTTCCATAAACATATTGCCGTTCACCGTTATCCCGCCTGTTGTGTCGATCGGTCAGGATATGACGGTTGTCATGACCGTGACAAACGGCGGGACAGGCGACGCAACACTGGTCAACCCAGGCGCCATGCTTATGAGCGGTACGGGCTCGGTTTCGTTTATCAGCGGCCCGTCTTCCTTAAATCTTACAATACCTAAAAACACGCAGTCTGACTTTACCTGGATATACATGGCGGCAAGCGCCGGAAATATTTCCTTCAGTTCGTCGGCTGTCGGTTTTGACGCGGTCCGGTCCAAGGTTATAAACGCGCCTTCAACCTCGACAAACTCAATTGCAATACAGGCGCCTCCGTCGTTTACGGCTTCGATGTCTGCTTTGCCTTCACAGGCCAGCGTGGGACAGCTCATCACAATAGTGCTTTCAGTTACAAATAACGGCGGAGCTGATGCCGAAGGCGCAATAGGCGTAACACCGGTAGTCACAGGCACAGGCAATGCTGTTGCGCTAATCTGGCCGGCAACAACCACGATAGCCTCGGGCGCCACAACGCAGTTCATCTGGACCTTCAGCGCGCAGGCCGCGGGTTCCATCAACTTCCTGTCACAGGCCAAAGGCTATGACATTAACAGCAAGGTAACTATCACGGCAAATGTTTCAAGCCCTATCCTTATACAGACGATCCCGCAGCTTAGCTCGATTATCACGGCATCGCCTTCGGTCGTTGGTGTGGGCAGCGCGGTTACAGTAATAATGGCCGTTTCAAACTCGGGCCAGGCAGCGGCAAACATAACCGCTCCGAACGGGTTCTACCAGGCAGGCACGGCTTTAACTTATGTCAGCGGCCCCGCACCTTCCAACATTACCATAACTTCAGGCGCGACAGCAATGTTCACATGGATCTATAACGCGACGCTCACGGGCGCCGCTTCGTTTACTTCCATTGCCCGCGGTTTTGACGCGAACAGCGGCAATATAATTGATTCGCTGACAGCCACAAGCAACGTGGTTAGTGTGCAGCCTAATTACCCGGCATTGACAAACTTCATTACCGCACTGCCTAACGCAGTCGGCATCAACCAGAAATTCACCATAATTATGACTGTATCAAATACCGGCATAGTGGACGCGCCCGCGACCACTCCTTCAGCGCTCGCGAGCGCGGGAGTCGTCATTAACCTGTTCTCGGGCCCTCAGCCGTCCAATGCGTTTATTGCCAAAGGCGGAACTGCTTTCTTCACTTGGGTTTATACCTCGACAGCGGCCGCGGGTACGGTAAACATAAGCGGAACGGCCGCCAGCCTTGCGCAGACGAGCACGGATAAGAGCGACGGCATAATAAACAGGGTCACAGTAGACAACCCGCCGAACCTGTCGGGTAACTTTATGAATATATTGACTCCGCCGTCGGTTTATTCTGTCGGCCAGAATATGACCGTGGTCATGACAATTTCAAATACCGGCGCCACGGACGCTGTGAACGTTTCACCTGTACTGCCGCTGACCAGGGTGGGAACGGCCAATGCAACTCTGGTTTCAGGGCCTTCTCCGGCAAATACGGTTATAACGGCGGTTTCAGGGACAGGTTCATTCACGTGGGTCTATAAAATAACAGCTCCGGGAGATATTGCTTACTATGGCAGGGCTAATGGCCAGGATGCAAGGACGCTTGTTTCATATTCAAGCGTTACAGCGACATCCAATTCAATTACGGTACAGTCGCCGGCAAACCTCGTGTCTTCAATTGACATACAGGGCAACAGCCTGAACGTGGGGCAGCAGGTAACAGTGATAATGACGGTTGTAAACGCTGGCCAGACAGACTCCATAGTAACGGCGCCAAGCGACCTGTTTATCAGCAGTGATTCAACAGGAGGTATGATCCCACCTATCGGGCCGCTGCCTCCCATACAGACCATAGCAGGGTTGTCCACCGGGTTCTTCACATGGACTTTTTCGGCGACCGGGCAGGGTTCGGTTACTTTATCAGGCAATGCCTCAGGCATGGATAAAAACAGCGGACTTGCCGTATCTTCAGCCATGGTCAGAAGCAACACGGTTTATGTTCAGCTTCCGTCATCGCTTGCTATAAATATATGGGCCGTGCCTGCACAGCCTTCAACGGTTAAAACCGGACAGCAGATTACGGTTTATATGTCTGTTACAAATACAGGTATGGCCGCGGCAACAGCCATAACACCCACAGCGCTTGTATTGTCAACCCCGGCGGTAGCATCGCTGTCCACGGCTCCGGCACCCACCGCTTCGCTTGCTGGCGGCGCGTCCATGGTATTCACATGGGTATATAATTCAGTGGCTCCCGGCATTACCGATTTTGCGGGCGGCGTAAACGCGACTGACGGAAATGATCCGTTGCTTGCGGACAATGTTCCGAATCATACTTCAAATAACATACAGGTTGTAAACTCCGCGTATCTGGCGAATGATCTTTCCGTTTCGCAGATGGTTGTGTCAACCGGACAGCTCATACAAGTCGTGCTGACCGTCACAAATAACGGAACCGCCGCGACTGAAGCTCCGGCGAATGTAACGGCTAATGTCCAGATAATCAGCACGGGCTCGCCTGTCACACCCATGGCGCCCGCAGCGCTTACCATAGGTTCGCTTGCAGCCGGCGCCTCGCACAGTTTTATCTGGACATTTAACGCGGTATCAGCCGGAACGCTTTCATTCTCGGCGTATGCTTCATATAATGATATGGACGGTTCAAAGAACTCGGTCCCCCAGTTGTCACCGCTTGTGGAGGTGCAGAACGCATCGGCTTTAATTGCCGCCATAAACGTACCTGCTTTTGTAAGTCAGGGGCAGACCTTTACAGTAGCCATGACCGTCACCAATAACGGCGGAGCCAATGCAAATGCCGTAACGCCTGTACTTGTAACCGGCACTGTCGCGGGCTTGCCTGTTGCGACTCTGGTAACGCCGCCTGTGCCTGCTATAATAGCGGGAGGCAGTTCAAATGTTTTCATATGGACATTCCTGGCCAATGCCGCTGGCACTGTCTACTTCTCGGTTCATGCGGCAGGGACCGACCAGAACAGCGGACTTCCTGTTGACACAGGATGGCTGGCAAAAAAGAATGTTGTCATAGAGGTCCCGGCGAACCTGTCGATCACGGCATTCACGGTGTATCCGCCGGTTGTGACACAGGCACAGTGGATAACAGTATCCATGACCGTCTCCAACTTTGGGCAGGCTATTGTTACCAATGTGACGCCTTCCATATCATTTTCGGGCGGGGGCGTGATTACATTGCTTACCGGGCCCATACCCGCATCCGCTGATTTTGGCGCGAATTCGTCAACCACATTTGTCTGGACATATTCAGCCACGGCAACCGGGCTTGGCATGATAGTCTCAGCCAGCGCCCAGGGTTTTGAGTTAAATACAGGCGCGGCCGCTTCGACAGGCCCGTCGCCGTACAGGACCCTCGACATCATAGCAAAACAGGCGATCTTGACTTCCGAAGTCATAGTCATACCGCCGACGTCAAGCTTTAATCAGGTAATTACAGTACAGCTGTCTGTGACCAACACGGGTTATTATGCGGCTAATAATGTGCAACCTGACGTTCTTTCATACGGCCCGCCGGCGCTTGTCGGCGCTGCTTTAACTTCACCTTCCGGCTCGTTACCTCTGTCTGTCAATGCTTCGCGCGTGTTCCAGTGGACATTCAGTACGACATATACGGCCGGTGTATTATCTTTCAGCACAAGAGCGACAGGAATGGATTCGTTTAACTTATGGGCGGTAGCATCCCAGTTTACGCAAGCCGCGACAACCATATCTGCGCCCGCTTCGCTTGCCGTTGCCATAGTGGCGTTCCCGTCCACCGTAAGCGAAGGCCAGTATGTAACCATACTTATGACCGTGACAAATACAGCCGTATCTTCCGCAGCTGTGAGTATCATGCCGACGCAGTTGTTCAAGAGCGGCACGGGCTTTACCACTCCGAACAACCCGAGCGTTTCTTCTCCTTCATCTGTATCGCTTATAGCGGGAGCGGCCCAGACATTTACCTGGATCGTAGTCGCCACAAACCCCGGAGGCGCCGGTGTTGTGCAGTGGTCGGGTTGGGCAACAGGCTCTGACGAAAACAGCGGACAGGGCATAATTGCGCCTTCCAGTATAAGCAATCTTATAACCATACAGTCACCGGCTTCATTGACTCCGCCGGATATTACCATACCCGCAACAGTGTCGCTGGGCCAGGACTTCACAGTAATCATGACAACCACGGATTTTGGCCAGGGCGCGGTTAATAACGCCGTGCCGTCGCCCAATCCGCCGGTCAATTTAGGCACTGGAGGATTTACAATTGTGGGAGCATTGCCTTCGGCTGCAAATATACCCGGAGGCGGCGCAGTAACCTTTACATGGGTACTGCACGCATCAGCACTGGGCACCATACAGCTGCAGGGAATTGTGAAGGGCCTGGATGTTAATTTAGGGCTTCCCATAAATTCACCAGGCAGGACATCATCCATCTGTACCGTGCAGTCGCCGGCAGCGCTTGCGTCCTCTATATTCGTGAGCCCGCTGGTCAATTATAACGGCCAGCTCTTCACAGTATCGCTGGTCGTGACTAACACGGGCCAGGCAGCGGCCACCAATGTAAGCGCAACGCCTCTGGCAATGGGCATTATACAGGTACCCACACTCTGGCCGAGCCAGGTGGGCCCGGATCCGCTGACTGTTACCGTAGCAGGCGGGGCGTCATACACGTTCAAATGGACCTTTACCGCTTATGGAGAAGGTAATATAACATTCAGCAGCAACGCGATGGGAACGGAACCTAATACTGGAAATACTGTAACATCGGCCGTTACAGGCGCTACCACAAATATACTGTCTTCAGCCGCGCTTTCATCCTCAATGTGGATAAGCCAGACGACGCTTACTGTCGGACAGCAGCTTAAAGTAAGGCTGACTGTCACAAACACCGGCTTCGGCGTCGCACCCGCTTTAAATGTGCAGCCAATTCCCAACCTGCTGTTCAGGTATGGAACGCCGGGATCTGTGTCATTTATTTCGGGCCCATCGGTCATCGCCGGAAATCCCGCATCTGTACCCGTAGGCTCGTCGGTAGTGTTTGAGTGGACATACAGCGCAAATTCCGCCGGCATCTCGAACTTCAGCGTGCAGGCCCGCGCCACAGACGCGGGAATCGGAGTTATAAACGCCGTCCCAGAATTATCCATGCCTGTTACGGTGCAGACCGTCCCGAACCTGGCTGCGACTTCATTGGCATCGCCTGTGACGGTAGACATAGGCCAGACGATACAGGTGAGCGTGACCATAACAAATACAGGCGGTACAGATGTTAACAATGTTAACCTGACCTGGGGTTATACGGTCAGTGGCGGCGGTTCAGCTCTGACATTAGGGCCAAACCCCGCGACAGCCGTAAACATTGCCGGAAATTCCGCCGCAGTATTTAATTGGACATTCACGGCTACCGGCAGTGGAACTTTTACGCTTACCGCAAGCGCGTCGGGAACGGACGCAAATGACAACTTAATAACTGTGACAAGCAACGTGACTGCAGCAAATACAGTTAATATAAATATGCCGTCGGCCCTGACTTCATACATAAGCACGATACCGGCCGTCACGCTATCGCGCGGACAGGTAATAACCGTGATACTTACAGTTTCCAACACAGGCGACACAAGGGCAAATAATGTCTCGCCAGCGGTATTTGATTCGGGAACAGGCACCATAGCGGGTCCGCTGACTTCACCAAGTGCGGCAAATCTGCCGGGTAACAGCGTGGGCAGATTCACGTGGACATATTCAGCCACGGGAATCGGCCTCATGACATTCAGCGCCTACGCAACCGGAGCTACAGATGCCTTATCGGGCCTGCCAGTGCCTGTTATAATCGGTACGGAAACGGCCGATGTCAACATTACTCCTCCTATGCCCAACCTGCAGTCAACTCTGTCAGTATCCGCGCTTACCATGCCGGATGCGGCGCTGAACCAGTTTATTACGGTCATATTGAACGTAACCAATGCGGGAGTCATAGCCGCTACAGCTGTAACGCCGACGCTTGACGCTTGGAACAATGTCATATTATTTGGGACCCCTCCGGCAGTTTCGCCGGTACCGGCCGGGTCTATCGCGGCATATGGAGGTACTGCTTCATTTACATGGGTTTTGCTGAATAAAGGCCTGCCCGGATACGCGTCTGTCACGGTTTCCGCGACAGGGACAAGCCTTGGCCTTACGCTCACCTCTGTCACAACGCAGACCGGCGGCATGAATGTGCAGCCTTCAGGCCCGGATTTCCTGGCTGAAATATCTTTGACGGGCCCGAATGCTTCCAACCCAACGGTCGTGGGCCTGGGAGAAATAATAACACTTATCATGACAGTGACAAATATTGGCCAGACAACAGCGGATACCGTAGTGCCGCTGCCTGTCACGCCTAATGTGACAACGGGAAGCACGGGCAATGCCTCCGTCATTACCGGCCCAGTGCCTTTAAACGCGGCTGCGATCGCGCCTAATTCCGCGGTTACCTTCACGTGGACATTCTCCGCAACTGTCGGAGGAACCATATCATTCACAAGCGGGATACAATGGACATATCCGGGCAATACAAGGACCCGTTATTTCGTGTCCCCGGTCATGAACATAGAACCCGGGGTCTCGCAGCTTACCGCGGTAAATACCATGCTTCTTAATAAGAACAGGTTTAACCCGCTTGCAGGTGAAACGGTCGGAATAACATTCAGCCTGAAATCACCGGGCAGCGTGACCATAATCATATTTAACGTGGCCGGACAAAAGATAAGGACCATGAACTACAATGGCCTGCAGAGCAATATATTATATACACAGCTGGTGGCCTGGGACGGAAGAGGCGATGATGGAATGCTGGTTACAAGCGGCATATATTATATAAAGTTAAAATCAACGGGCACGTCTTTTGAAGTTATCAAGACAGTGGCCGTGGTAAAACAATGATGAGGTGTTTTTTATGAAAAGGTTCGCTGTACTTTCAGCGATTATAATCTTGTCCGTGCCGGCCATGCTGTTCGGCGGAAGCGAAGGCACGTCAAGCGCCGACTTCCTTAAAATAGGCGCCGGCGCGAGGCCGTCCGCCATGGGAGAAGCTTTCACCGGGGTTGCGGACGATTCAAACGCGACATTCTGGAACCCGGCCGGCATAACAGCCGTTGAAAAGATAAGCGTCACATACATGTACCTACTCTGGTACCAGAGCCAGACGTATCATTATTTTTCATATGTAATGCCTTTAGACGCGGTCACTAATTTCGGGATTTCGGCAAACGCGCTTATCACACCGGGATTTGATTCCACGGGCGGATTTGCGCCCGCAGAACCGGCTTCATATGATATAGCAGTGACAGGCACGATCGCCAGGAACCTGGGGAATATTTATACAAAGGATTTTACCATAGGCAATATCTCATTAGGGGCGAACTTTAGGGTCATAAAGCGGTCGCTTGTCGGGGTGGACCTTGGCACAATGTTTTTTGCCGATATCGGGGCGATAGCGAATATAACTGATGACATGAAGCTCGGAATTGTGATGCAGAACATAGGCTCGGCTTTGGGGGCCGATCCGTCGCCTTTTACCGCAAGGATAGGTTTAAGCTATAATTTCGCATTGACAAGCGACACGGCATTATTACTGGCCGGGGATATCATCAAACCCGTAGACCTCACAAACCCGGACTTTCAGAAATGGTATTTTGGCCTTGGCGCCGAAGCAAAGCTGTTCGGCGTGGGATTCATAAGGGGCGGATACGAGATCGGGAAAGACGGCCAGGGACTGACGGCTGGCGGAGGCTTATCATGGGGCTGGGGCAGTCTGGATTACGCTTTCCTGCCGCACCTTGACCTCGGTAATACACACAGGATATCGGTTACATTTAAGTTTGGGAACACAGTGGCAAGGCCCCTTGTGGGCGCCCCGCAGCAGCCGCAAAGAACCACTGCCATAGCCGGCGACAAGGTTGTGTCGGTCGGATGGGATCCCAACCCTGAGGGTAATATCACAGGCTACAATATATATTACAGGGAAAAGGGAACAGGCAAATACGTAAAACTTAACACGGACCCCGTCATGGAGGAGGCAAAATTCAGGGCCGTGTTAAACAATGATATAACATATTCGTTTGTAGTGACGGCGATCAATAACAGGAACCTGGAAAGCATCTATTCAGTGCCTGTTGAAGCCACCCCCAGGAAAAATGTGGTTGTCAAGCCCCCAAAAGTGGAAGGCGTATCGGTAAAGGTCGCGGCCAAGGCACTGGTTGTCACGTGGAATGAAAATACTAATGAAACCGTCGCAGGCTTTAACATGTACTATAAAAAAGAGGGCGACGCGAAATTCAAAAGGTTGAACAGGTCAACACTGCGCGATACCAAAGCGACTCTTGGCGGCCTTACGGCCGCTGTAAAATATTACTTTACCGTTACCTCGGTATCTAAAGACGGCATTGAGAGCGACTTTTCCACTGTGGTATCGGCCAAGCTTCCCGACGAAGGCTACTACTAATTCTGATGAACGGAAGTAATCAAAATGCATAAAGTAATGGATGAAACGGACGAATTATCCGTCCGGCACAACCTTATTGATGACATCAAATCAAGGTGGGGAATGCTCGCTGTGGCTGTCCCCATTTGCATATTATATGCTGTTTTAAATAAATATTCAAACTTTGTCCCTCTTATAGTGATCCTTGCCCTGACCGGTGTGATGAATTATTCATATTATTTTTTCCTTAAAAAGGATATCTTGCATTATAAGCTGATCTTTATTGCCGAAGCTGCCGGTGACATCGCGCTTATCGCCGCAGCCATAATCTTTACGGGCGGGATGGCAAGCCCTTTGTATCTGTTATATATTTTTATGCTTCTTGACGGGGCATTTGATTACTGGTCAGGCAAGAGGTATTATGTGTTCCTTTTTATGACTTTGGCCTCATACTTCGCGGTTTATTTCATGCTGAATTCCGGGAAATTACTGGGGCCGAATATTTTTATTTTTTTGGTAAGAGAAGTATTCATGCTGGCTATCGGCATGCTGGCAAACGGACTGGCAGATGAGATAAGGACCCATCACAATGATGAGAAAAAAGACGACCTGGAGAAGTCCAGACTGTATGAGGAAATAAAAAAGTCAAACACCCGCCTTGAGGACAATGTCAGGAAAGCCACTGAAAATCTCGAACGCACGAACCTCATGCTGGTGAAAAAAAACATAAGCCTCCTTGCCGCGCACGAGATATACAAGACCGCCAATGAATCCAAGGACAAGGCCGAGCTCCTTGAAATGATCCTCAGCATCATTGTTCCGCTCATGAAGGGGCATGGCGGCATAATATTTTCCGCCAATGACGTGAAAAACCGGCTCAGGATTGAAAGCGTGAAGAAACTTGGCTGGGACCATGTCTTAAAGCCGGGGCAGGATATAGAGATAACGCCTGATTCCGAATTATACGGCGTATTGATCAGGCGGCAGGCGTTTTTATACGAGAATATCGAGGACATGAAGGAAGACTTCATGAAAACGGTGATTAAAACCGGATCATGCATTGTGGCCCCTCTTATAGGGCTGGGAAACGCGGACGGCCTTATAATCATATTCAACAATAATCCTTATGTATATAACAAAACCGACGCGGAACTGCTTGAACTTTTGGGTGAACAGATCGGTACCCTGATTTACAGCAGGTCGCTTTATGATGAAGTAATGCTGAAAGCATCGGGCCTGGAACGGCTGGTAAAAGTTACCATAAACATCGAGTCTTCGCTGGATGTGGACGCGATCATAAGCACCTCGCTTATAGAGGGCATAAAGAAACTGTTCAACTATTCAAACGGCATCGTTACCATGCTGGACGATTCCAATAATCTTAAGATCCGCGCGCAGTACGGTTACAAAGGCAGGCTGCTTGAAAAGGAAATACCCGGCGCGAGCATCACGGGCTGGGTTTTTAAGAACAACAAGGGCCTGATCATAAAGGAAGCGGAAAAGATGAAGTTTTACAACGCCGAGGTGGATTCGCTTTATTTAAGGGGCAATGCCATAATCGCGCCTGTCGCAAGCAAAGGAAAAGTCATCGGCACAATATGCCTTACAAGAAAAGAATTATACACGCGCGAGGACCTGTACCTTCTTACCATCCTCGCGACGCACATGGGTTCCACCATAGAAATGGCCCGCCTGTATGAAAATGTACAGCGGGATTATATAAATACGGTTTACGCGCTTGCCGCAGCAGTTGACGCCAAGGACCATTATACGCACGGCCACTCCACTACCGTGATGAAGTATTCCATGAAGATAGCGGAGGCCATGGGGCTTACCGACGAGGAAGTGGAGACGATCAAGTACGCGGGGCTGCTGCATGACATAGGCAAGATAGGGATAAGCGAAAATATAATCAACAAACCGGGCAAGCTCACGAACGAGGAATTTTCCGTTATCAAGATGCATCCCCAGCTGGGCGCGAATATAATATCAAAAATAGATTCCTTAAAGAAGCTCGTGCCGCTGGTTCTGTCCCATCATGAATGGTTCAACGGCACCGGATACCCGCTCGGTTTGAGGGGCGACGAAGTCATGGTAGGCGCGAGAATAATAAGCGTGGCTGACGCGTACTCCACCATGACCTCCAAAAGGCCGTACCGTGAAGAACGCTCCATAGAGTACGCCGTAAAGGAATTGACAAGGTGTTCGGGCCAGCAGTTTGACCCGAAGATCATAAACGTTTTTTTGAAGATCCTAAAAGAAGAGGAAACAGCGGAAAAGACAGCGCTTGCCGAAAAGGCAAAGATCGAAGACGCGGGCAGGGCCCCGGGGCAGATAATACAGGAAGATTTGCCGGATACGATCAAGAAAAGCATAAGGGTGCAGATTGAGGGGGATTTAAATGACCCTGTGATAAAGAAGAAAGAGGAGTTTTATTCGTAGTATGATACCGTATTTTTGTAATAACATATTTTTTCTTCAACTTTAAGCTGCATTCTCCCGTACCTTACACCCTGCATGACTTTATGTTATTGCCTAGACCCCACATTTATGATATTATTTGAACTACGCCAAAAACAGGAGGCCTTCATGATACTGAAATTAGGGCTGCCAAAAGGCAGCCTTCAGGAGTCGACATTTAACATATTCAAAAAAGCCGGGTTTAATATCAATTCTTCTTCGCGTAGCTACTATCCCGGGGTTGATGACCCGGAAATATCGATAACGCTCGTGCGCGCGCAGGAAATGGCGCGCTATGTGGCCGAGGGTGTGTTTGATGCCGGGCTTACCGGTTATGACTGGATGGTTGAAAGCGGGGAAAAGGTCAGGATAGTTGACAGGCTTGTGTATGGAAAAGTGGGCCTGAGGCCCGTGCGCTGGGTGCTGGCAGTGCCGGAAGATTCCAAAATAAAGTCTGTAAAAGACCTTCAGGGCAAAAGAATATCAACCGAGCTTGTAAATACAACAAAAAACTACCTTAAAAAACACGGCGTGTCCGCGGATGTCGAATTCTCCTGGGGCGCGACCGAAGCAAAACCGCCGTATCTGGCCGATGCCATAGTCGAACTCACTGAAACAGGATCGTCTTTGCGGGCAAACAAGCTGCGCATAGTTGAAACCCTGCTTGAATCAACGACAGTGATGATAGCAAACGAAAAATCGCTCAAGGACAAATGGAAAGAGCAAAAACTTTCGAATATAATGCTTCTTTTAAAAGGGGCCCTGAATGCCGAGGAAAAAGTCGGCCTGAAATTAAACCTGCATAAGAAGAACATGGCCGCAATACTGAAGATCCTGCCGGCGCTTAAAAAACCCACTGTATCTTATCTCCTCGGCGAGGAAAAAACATGGATGGCCATAGAAGTCGTTATTGACGAAAAAAAGGTGCGCGAGCTTGTGCCAAAGCTTAAGGAAAACGGAGCAGTGGACATAATCGAGTATCCTTTAAATAAGGTAATTTACTGACAAGGATGATCAAGTGAAAAAATGCGTAGCGGCTGTAGCCCTTGTTCTTTTTGCCTGCTGCAATATTCCGGCGGAGACCGGCCAGGACATGTGGACAATGCAGGACGATGTTTCCTTTTATCATTCGCTGACAGTATCCGCGGATTACACCGCAAAACCCGTATTCAAACCCATGGCTTATACCAAAAACGACCTGATTGAAGACATTAAAGTCACTGCTATTGAATCCATCCCGTTCGGGTTTTTATATACATTCGCGGGACTATGGCTGGCAAAGGCCATAAGCGGGCATACGTTCTCGGTTAATGTGGGATCATTGGCTGAGAACCAGGGTACTTATTATATAGCAATAGGCGCTTTTATGGCTGTGAATGTAACGGTAAATATACTGACTTTTTATGATTACAGTAAAAAGCCGGTGGAGGGCAAAGTTGAAAAAAATAAAACTGGCCCTTAATTATAACAATATGATGTCGGCAAAGCTCGGCAACGGGGGTATAACAGCCGCGCATATAAACGGAATGAAACCGCGTATTAAGGCCGCCCACAATAACTTAAAGCAAAAAAGGGAAGACGGTCTGCTGGGCTTTTTTTACCTGCCTTATGATGTAAAAATGCGCGAGGAAGTCAGGAAAACCGCGGAGATCATAAATTCCAAATTCGAGAATTTTGTTGTTTTGGGCATAGGCGGCTCGGCTTTAGGGACCGTTGCCCTTGCAAGGGCGCTGAAACACCCTTTTTATAACATGCTTCCCGCGGACAAAAGGAAGGGCCCGAAATTGTTCGTCATGGACAATGTGGACCCTGAAACCTGCGCGGGTTTATTTGATATAATCGACCTTAAAAAGACGGTCATTAATATAATAACCAAGTCGGGCGATACGGCCGAAACAATATCATGGATGAAAATACTGTGGGGCAAACTTGAAAACAAGCTCGGCAAGGACAAGTTAAAGGACCATATTGTAATAACAACGGACAAGGAAAAAGGCTTTTTGAGAAAATTGGTGAACAGGCACGGATTTATTTCTTTTGCCGTGCCTGATAATGTGGGCGGGAGATTTTCCGTATTTTCACCGGTGGGGCTGCTTCCTCTGGCGTCGATCGGCGTAAACATTGATGAGCTGTTAAAAGGCGCGGCGTATATGGACACATTGACATCAAATGACAACGTATGGAAGAATCCCGCATATATGGCCGCTGTCCTGCATTATTTATCCGATATAAAATTCAAGAGGAATATAACCGTCATGATGCCCTACTCAAACGCGCTTAATTATATATCAGACTGGTTTGCCCAGTTATGGGCCGAATCACTCGGCAAAAAGTTATCGCTTGACGGAAAAACAGTGAACGCCGGGCTGACGCCGGTTAAGGCGCTTGGCGCCACGGACCAGCATTCGCAAAGCCAGCTTTACATGGAGGGCCCTTTTGACAAAGTGGTGACGTTTATCAGGGTTGAAAAATTCAGGCAGGACATTGCCATGCCCTCCAATTTTAATGACGAGGAATCGGCGGCATATTTAAGCGGCCAGAAAATGTCAAAATTGCTGAACACAGAAGAGAAAGCGACGGAAATGGCCATGACAAAGAACAAAAGGGCCAATATGACGATAACCCTTCCTGAAATATCGGAGTTTACACTCGGGCAGCTCATATACCTCCTTGAAGTTGAAACAGCTTTCATGGGAGAACTGTATAATATAAACGCCTTTGACCAGCCCGGAGTGGAGCTCGGAAAGACGGCAACGTACGCAATGATGGGACGAAAAGGATTTAAAGATAAGTTAGAACATATAGCTGTTGGCAAGGACCGGAAGAAGTTCATAATATAGGAGTTAAAAAGTCGGTGAAAAACCACGGAGGTACAACGATGGCGGACATCAAGCCTTTTAAAGGCCTTTACTACAACAGCGATAAAGTCGACTTAAAGAAAGTCGTAATGCCGCCTTATGATATTATCAAGGATAAGGATGTTGAGGGTTATTATAAAAACGACACTTTTAACATAATCAGGATAGATAAGGGAATGCAGGAGGAAGGCGACGATTCCCCGGCCAACAAGTATACCCGCGCCGCGGATTTCATGAACGAGTGGATACTGGATAATGTGCTTGACCGGGACGATAAGGATTCATTTTACGCCTACACCCAGGAATATAAAATGCCTGACGGCAAAAAAAAGGAAATGATAAGTTTTTTTGCGGCAGTTAAAATTGAGGAATATGACAAACGGGTCATATTGCCGCATGAACGCACCCATGACGGCCCAAAGGCGGACAGGCTTGAACTGATGCGCGCGACTTATTCGAATACAAGCCCAATACTTGCCATGTACCCGGATAAGGAAAAGAAAGTCCATAAATTGCTGGCGGGCATTATCAGGAAATCCGCGCCGTTCATATCATTTAAGGACTTAAACGGCATAAAAGTCAGGCTGTGGAAGTTAAATGAAGAAAGTACCGTAAAGAGCCTGATTTCCATGTTCAAAAACAAGCAGTTGTACATAGCGGACGGGCACCACAGGTATGAAACCGCCATGTTTTTCAGGGATGAGATGAGGAAAAAAACCGGGACTTCCGACACGCCTTATGACAGGATCATGATGTGCCTGATAAGCATTGAACATTCAGACATATCAATACTTCCTACGCACAGGGTTTTTAAGGCTTTCAGGGATTTTGATCCCGAAGGCGTTCTTATGAAGCGATATTTCAATGTGAAGAAAATGAAGAGCGCGGCCGCCTTGAAAAAGATAATAATGAAGAAAACCGCTGTCAAGCATATAGGCGTCATTCAGGAAAGAAAAGCTTATCTGTTGTCATTAAAACCCGTTCCCTATAGAAAATTGGTCCTAAAAGCGGGCCGCATTATGGAATATTACATGCTGAGCCCTTCCATACTGCACACCCTGATATTCGAGAAAATCCTCGGCATACCGGAAGCGGAGATATTCAGCAATATAACATACACACAGGACATGGATGAGGCCGTAAAATATGCCATGAAGGACGGTTATAAAACCGCATTTCTTGTCCAGAGCGCTACCACTGAGGATGTTAAAATAATATCGCAAAAAAGAGAGGTCATGCCGCAGAAATCCACATATTTTCTGCCGAAACTGATCACGGGAATACTCATAAACAAAATGAATTAAATTTAAAAGGAGTTTCATGGACCTCTTTAGCGGCGACGAAGAAGTAAAAATCGACATTTCAAAGCAGCCATTGGCCTTTCGTATGCGGCCGCGGTCATTGGAGGAGTTTGCCGGACAGCGCCACGCGGTGGGTGACAAAGGCTTTTTAAAAGGCATGTTATCCGAAGGGAAACTGCCTTCCATAATTTTCTGGGGCCCTCCCGGGACAGGCAAGACAACGCTCGCCATGATAATAGCAAAACTTATAAACGCGGAATTTGTCCCTTTGTCCGCGGTTTCCAGCGGCATCAAGGAAGTAAAAGCCGTGGTGGAACAGGCCAAACACAGCCTGCGGATGGGGAGAAAGACAATTCTTTTCATAGATGAAATACACAGGTTTAATAAATCCCAGCAGGACGCATTTTTGCCCCATGTGGAAAATGGGACGATAATCCTGATAGGCGCCACCACGGAGAACCCGTCTTTTGAGGTGAACTCGGCCCTTTTGTCAAGGACAAGGGTGATCACCCTAAAGGCCCTTGAAGAGCAGGATATAAGGATGATAATCGAAAGGGCCATAACCGATAAGGAACGCGGGCTGGGAAAAAGAAAGATATCCATATCGGATGACGCTGTTAAAATGATAGAAACAGTGTCAAACGGGGACGCCAGGACGGTGTTGAATATCCTCGAAGTCATGGATTCCCTGAAAACAGGGGAAGAGTACTCCATAACCATTGACGACGTGAAACAGGCCGCGGACAAGAAAACTTTCCTGTACGACAAGGCCGGCGAGGAACATTACAATATAATATCAGCCCTGCATAAGAGCATGAGGGATTCCGACCCGGACGCCGCGCTTTACTGGGCGCTTAGGATGCTTGAAGCCGGCGAGGACCCGTTATATGTGATACGCAGGGTGATCAGGTTCGCCAGCGAAGACGTGGGGAACGCGGATCCGAACGCACTGGTCATTGCCAATGCGGCAAAGGATACATACCACTTTTTGGGGTCTCCGGAAGGGGAATTAGCCATAGCCCAGGCCATACTTTACATAGCCTGCGCCCCGAAAAGCAACGCCGCATATACGGCATATTTGACAGCACAGGAAGATGTAAGAGATACAAAAGACGACCCCGTGCCTTTAAACATAAGAAATGCGCCGACAAAACTCATGAAGGACCTGGGCTATGGAAAAGGATACAAGTACGCGCATGATTTTGAGGGTAATTTTGTCAACCAGCAGCATCTGCCCGACAGGATAAAGGACAACAAGTATTATTTTCCGACCGAAAACGGGAATGAAAAAAATATCAGGGAAAGGCTCGAACAATGGCGAAAACAAAAAGGCTGATAATTCTTATTTTCTTTCTTATTCCAGGCGCGGTTCTTGCGGGCACAAAGAATTCGCCGGGCTATATTACGGCGACGGTGCTGCCCGTGACAGCCACGGTCCAGGCATTTGCCGTATGTGTCACCATGCAATCAGCGGCTGAGTGCGTCACTATACAGGCATCGCCTTTGGACGTGACTCAAACAACGGATTATCTTGATAATATAATAAATCTCAAGGTAAAAGAGCTCAACCTGAATATCACTCCCTATTTTAAGGTGGTGCTGCCTGACGCAAGCATTGACCTGGGATTAAAACAAAAGATCGGCGACACTACACTGGAAGGCGAGACTGAATACAACTACATTTACAACAAGATCAAATACTCGATCAAATACGGGCTGGAAACGTATTTTCCTGTATATGTCAGGCTGTATGATGATATGCAATTTGAACAGATATACAATAACAATAAATACATACAAAGGACAAAAGGACTTGGTTTAAGCATAGGCACGCCGGTTTTATTTTCCATCCTTAAGGTCGGCGAGGAGTTTAAGAATGAAAATGCTTATCTCGCCCGTCTTAACAATTCTTTTGAGGTGGAACAGGGGCTTGTTTCGATATTAAACACCTGGATGGAAATGAAAATAACCGGCAAGCAGAGGGGCGGCGAATTTGATGTACTGCGTTTAAACGTAAACTTTGACAAAGCCATACCGCACAAATACTCGGCTTATAATTTTCTGTTCCTTAATTCTTTGTTGGCGTCTAATTTGAGGTTTGAAAACGGCAATAACCTGTTATTTAATATGCAGATCGGCTACATGCTTGAGGCGCAAAATGTGCCGCTGTGGAAGATCTACAACCTGGGCGGTTACGACAGCCTTATAGGATACGGTTTGAACGAATTCCAGGATTACTATTTAATATCCGGGCGGTTAAGATATGACAGCCTGATCGCCGATAACATTGGCTGGGAATGGTGGTGGTTAAGGATGGATAACCTGAAAGCTTTTGCCATCGTTGACTGCGGAAGAACCGGGAATGTCTATCAAATGCAGGAATTTAATCACTACAAATACGGCGCAGGCGTGGGAATAAGTTTTCAGTTTACGTTCAGAAAAAGAACGCCGATCAAGGTGACACTGGCGTTGGGGCAGGCCATACAGCTGGGCCGACCGCCGGTGGTGTATTTCATTTATGAACTGCTGTAATATACGGATATAGAGATATTGCGCGGAAAGCCTTAATTATTGGTCGTGTCCGGCACGGATGAAATTTTTCTCAGGAGGTTTTATGACCGGTATAAATCAGGGACAGCACAGGGAATTATTGCGTAAAATAGCTTTTGATGTCATGAAAGAGAGCGGGTTATTAACGGATTTTCCCGGCGGCGTCATGGATGAATTGGCAAAAATATACGGTCCGGCTTCGGATAGCAGCCCTGCCATCCGCGATATGACGGGCCTGTTATGGTGTTCCATAGACAATGATTCATCCCTTGATCTGGACCAGCTTACAGCCGCGCAAAAGGAACCGTCAGGCGCTGTAAAAATATTCGTGGCTATAGCGGACGTGGACGCGGTGGCGGGCAGGCTGTCGGCAATCGACGTTTTTGCTTCACAGAATACGCTGTCAGTATACACTCCGGCGGTGGTCTTTCCCATGCTGCCCGTAAGATTATCAAATGATTTAACCTCGCTTAATTTCGGCTGCGACAGGCTTGCGGTAATAATAGAAATGACAATTGCGCAGGACGGAGGGCTGCTGGATTCCGGAATTTACCGCGCCAAAGTGCGCAACAAGGCAAAGCTTGCGTACGACAGCACCGCGGCGTGGCTTGATAATAAAAGCCCCATGCCCGTGGAGATCAGCAGGGTAAAAGGGCTTGATGAGAACATACGACTGCAGGATGCCACCGCTCAAAAAATGCAGGCATTAAGGCACGCGCAGGGCGCGCTTCATCTTGTGACCCTGCAAACGCATCCTGTTTTTGCGGATGGCGAGATAAAGAGCCTGGAACTTGAAATAAAAAACAGAGCAAAAGACATTATTGAGGATTTCATGATAGCGGCGAACGGGGTAACCGCGAGGTTCCTGGAATCAAAGAAATTCCCGTCAATACGCCGCGTGGTTCACACGCCGAAAAGGTGGGACAGGATAATCAGCCTTGCGCTGGAGAAAAACTTTAAATTGCCGCAGCAGCCCGATGCAAAGAGCCTGGATAAGTTCCTTTTACAGCAGAAAAATGCGGATCCCCTGCATTTCCCGGACCTGTCATTGAGCATCATAAAACTGCTGGGGCCGGGTGAGTACACGCTTGAACTTCCCGGGGAAAGCACAGAGGGGCACTTTGGGCTCGCTGTCAGGGATTATGAGCACTCGACCGCCCCAAACCGCAGATACCCGGATTTAGTGACCCAGCGTCTGTTAAAAAAAGCCATTGAAGGCGGGGAAGTTCCGTATTCAACCGGAGAACTTAAGGAAATAGCGAAGCACTGCACTGAAAAAGAAAATGACGCGAAAAAAGTGGAGCGCCATCTGGATAAATCAGCGGCGGCATTGCTCCTTACGTCCATGATAGGGCTGGAATTCGACTCCATGGTTACGGGAGCGTCGAATAAAGGCACATATGTCAGAATTTTCCAGCCGCCTGTGGAAGGAAGGCTATCAGGGGGTCTGATGGGATTGGATGTGGGGCAAAAAGTACGCGTAAAACTGGTAAGCACCGATGTTGAACGTGGCTTTGTGGATTTTGAGGTCAAAGACCAGGTAAAGCAGATAGCGGAAAAGCAGAGGGAAAACCCGGCATAAATGAACATTGATTATTTACGGAAATTTTGATATATTTAATGAAGTTTTTAACCTAAAGGAGATATATTAATGAGCCTAACGCTTGCGGGCTACAATTTTACAGACCTTCAGTCCCTGACGGACTATATACCAAACCCGGAACTTGCCGGGCTTTTCGCGATGTTTTATCTTAAACACCCGGATAAAAAGATGGCGGATTACGGGGTGCTGTATATCGCCGAGACCAATGAAATATACGAGGACCATTCCTTCCCAAAGGGCCATAAGAAATACAATGATTGGGTGGAAAAAGGCATGGGTGAGGACAACCTGTACATAGGATTTTGCCCCACTCCCGGGCTTGTCCCGGCAAAAATAAAGCTGATTAAAAATCATCTTATTTATAAATATAACCCGCCAAGCAATAAGTAGGAAAAACTATGATCAATGCCGGTTTGTCTGTAAATCCAAAACGTTTGAACCTGGTTAAATGTCTGTTTATTTTGTGTTTTTGTATGCTGTTTTGCGGTTACGTCCCGGCGGAAAATGAAAATACGCGTTTTGGAACACCCGGAGGAAAAGGAAAAAAACTTGTAAAAACCGGGTTTACGGCCATGTATAGCGGCGTGAAAAAAAATCCTGTATGGGTTTCCTACCTGTTAAAAAAAGAAAATATTGTATCAGGCAGCGTAAAACCCGGGTCATTTAAGTCGGATAAATCGCTTGAACCGTATGAAAAGACGGCGAAAGAAGATTATCCGTCCAAATTTGACAAGTGTCCCATGGCGCCTGTCCTTGATATGGCTTACAATCCCAAATTATATTCCGAGAGTTTCCTGTTATCCAATATATGTCCCATGAACCCATCGTTAAAAAGGTTAAAGTGGAGGGAACTAGAGGATTGGGTAAGGAAATTGTCCCAAAAGTACGGTGATGTATGGGTAGTATCAGGCCCGGTTTTTGATTATAAAGACAAAAAAACCGCCACAATAGGAAGGGCAAAAATCGCGTTGCCTACCGGGTTTTTTAAGGTAATGCTTTACCAGTCCAAGGATTACTCTTTTAACAGCATAGGTTTTTATATGGATAACTCAAATCAGCAAAAGCCGCTCAAAGAATACATGACAAGCGTCGACGATATCGAACGCAGGACCGGTTTTGATTTTTTCAATTTATTGCCTGCGGAAGTTCAGCGCATTATGAAAAGCAATAAGGCAGTTACTAATGACTAATTACTAATTACAAAATACCCTTAGTTACTGCCTTAATTAGTCATTAGTAATTTGTAATTAGTAATTTTTCCTAAATTAATGTGGTTGCTTTATGTTTCACCATGTGGTAAATTATTAAACATCAAATTCCCGAAAGGAGAAATACATGAAAAAGTCATTGGTTATTGTTTTAGCTTCAATTTTTGTAATGGCACTGGTTATTGGCTGTGAAAAAGGCGGGGTAGAAGCCGCGAAAGTGAACGGAAAAATAATCACTGTGGAGGACCTGAATGATGAAATAGAGTCATTGCCGGCACAGTACAAGATGTTCGCGCAGTCGCCGGAAATGAAGAAAAAGATCCTGGACAACCTGGTCATCAGCGAACTGCTCATACAGCAGGCTGAAAGGGACGGAATACTCGCAAAACCCGATGTCCAGAAGAAGATCAAGGATTATGAAAAATCAATTAAAACCGAGATTGAAACACAGCTTTATAACCTGAAAAGACAGAAAGAAAAAGCCTCTGCAATCGCAAAAAGGGAGACTGTCATAAAAGAACTGCTTGCGGCAAAGGATTTTTCAACGGCCATAATATCCGACGCTGAGATAAAGCAGTCATACGTGCAGTATGCCGCAAGTATGAAAAGACAGGACCCAAATGCCAAGGTGGAACCCATAGATAAGGTCAAAGGCGAGATAAAGACTTCAATTGCAAGGCAAAAATGGCTTGATGAATTGAAATCAAAGGCCAATATCACGATCAATGAAAATGTGCTGGGGGCTCAGTCACAGTCGATACCCGCAATGCAGGTACAGCAGGCGCAGCCTTCAGGCGTAAAAGTGCAGCAGGCGCAGCCTTCAGGCGTTAAAGTACAGCAGGTACAGCCGTCAGGCGTAAAAGCACCGCAGACAAAGTAGGGTTCGGGTTCATGCGGAGTTTTTTGGCGGGACTGCTTTTTCTTGCCGTTGTTTTGTATGCGGCAGGATGCGTTCCCGCGCAGGACATGATCCCCCTGGCATCCGTGAATAAACACGTGATAACAGCTGGCGAGTTTAAGCTTAAGGCCAAACTTTACGGCTTAAACGCGGTTACAAAAAAAGAAACAATTGAATTTCTGAACCTGCTTATCAATGACTACATAGTGCTCGAACAGGCAAAAAAAATGAATGTCGCCTTTACAAAAGAGGAATTGCGCCTGGAAATTGAGGATTTTGCGCCTGATTACTCCTCAAAAGAGACAAGAAAGATGCTCAAAGAGTCGGGCATCAGTTATGGCGGATGGCTCAAGGATATAGAGGAAAAGGTACTACGGAAAAAAACAATACTTGCTGTAATGAAAGATAAGATCAAGATACAGCCGGAAGAAGTCAAAGATTATTATTGGAGCAATATCGTGGACTTCAGAACGCAAAAGAGGGTCCGCATCCGGCAGATAGTAACGGACAGCGAGGAAAAGGCAAAAGAGGTTCAGCAGCACATAATGCGCAATGAACCTTTTGACAAGCTTGCCATGAAGTACTCTGTAACCTCTGATTCCAAGATCGGCGGGGATCTGGGGTATTTCAGCGAAGGGGATATGCCCGCGTTCATCAGTGACGTTGTTTTCCAGATGAAAAAGGGATCGGTCAGCGGGATCGTCAAGTCCCCTTACGGATGGCATATATTTTTGTGCGAGGATATACAGGAAGCTGATACGCCCAAATACGATGTGGTAAAAAAAGAGGTATTTGACCGTTACTACGAGGAAAAGAAAGATGATTATTTTAATTCGTGGATGAAAGATTTAAGAAAAGAAGCGAAGATAACCGTCTTTAGCGACAATATAGGCATACTGGTATCAACCAAGGAGGAAATAAAATGAAAAAATCAATCATCATCGCGGTATTATTGACGGCCGCTGCGGGCATTTTCGCGGCGCAGGAGGATAAAATACTGGTAAAAGTCAATGACGAGGTTATTCTGACCAGCGAGATCGACGAGGCCGTTGAAGTGGCCTCCGCCCAGTCAAAAGTATCCGGCAAGCCTTTTAACACGGATGATTTTAAAAAGGTGATCGTACAGAACCTTGTGGAGCAGAAACTTATAATCACCACGGCAAAGGATGAGAGCGTGACGGTCAGCGAAGAAGCGGTCGCGGACAAGGTCAACGAGTATTTGGAAGGGCTCCGCGCAAAATTCCAGAGCGAAGACGCTTTTGAAAATGCGCTGCAGAAAGAAGGCCTGTCATACACGGATTTCAGGATAAAGATCGAGGCTCAGGTAAGGGATAACCTGGTTTTTTCAAAAGTAAAGCAGAAAAAGCAGCAGGAATTTATTTCCAAGGCCGGCGTAGGCGACCAGGAGATACAGGCATATTTTGAAAAGAACAAGGACGCGTTCAAGGTTGACGACCAGATGAATTTAACGCAGATATATTTCACAAAGGGCGAGGCGGCCGCGGACAACCTTAAGAAATACGTTGATGATACGGCGGCAAGGTTAAAAACAGAAGGATTTGACAAGGTATCAGCGGAGCTTACAGGAAAAAAAGGAATAGCGGTCGCGGAGCTCGGGTGGGTTGATACGTCATCGCTTGCCCAGAACATAAGGACCGCCCTGAGAAACCCGAAAAAAGGTAAAATAACCGAACCCATCGAGAGCCCAGCAACGGCCCAGGGCGAGGCCGGCGGATTCCAGATAATCAAGATAATCGACTATAAAAGCGGCAAGACCCCGGTATTGGCCGATGTTAAGGAAAAAGTAAGGGTAAAGGTAATAGAAGACAAAGTCGACAAACTGTGGATGGAATGGATAGAAAATGCGAAAGCGAAAGCTTATATAAAATACATGTAAGGAAACACGTTTGTAAACTCGACCAGGCTTTTCTGCAGGAGGGCCATCATGCTTAAAATCGGGATCATCGGCGGATCCGGTTTAACCGGCCGCGAAATAATAAAAATACTGTTCAAACACCCGGACGCCCGGATCTCTTATGTCACGTCGCGCGCGTCAGCCGGGCGGAAAATAAGCTCGGTTTTCCCGGAGTTTTTGGGCTTAACTGATGAATCATTTATAGATCCGTCCGACGGCAAATTATTCACGGATGCGGATTTTATATTCGTTTGCCTGCCCCATACGGATGCCATGGATTTTGTAAAAAAAGCGAGGGATAAGGGCAAGCCTGTTGTTGACTTGAGCGCCGATTACCGCCTGAAAGACGTAAAGACCTACGCAAAATTCTATAAAAGCACCCACAAATATCCGGGATTGTTAAAGCAGGCGGTGTATGGCCTGCCTGAGTTGTTCCGGGACAGGATAAAGGGCGCCCAATTAGTGGCCAACTGCGGCTGCCATGCGTCATGTACCATACTGGGCGCTGCGCCTGCGCTAAAGCACCTCCCCGTGGAGTCTATCATATCGGACTCAAAGACAGGCATATCGGGCGCGGGAAACAAAGCCGTGGCATCAGGCATGTATATAAATATAAATGAAAATGTCACTCCGTATAATACGGGTTTTAAACACCGCCACGCTCCGGAAATAGTGGAAGTATTAAAAAGTTTCACGGGTAAAAAACCAAAGCTCGTCTTAACCCCGCAGCTCACGCCGGTTGACCGTGGAATGCTCGCGACGATATATATGAAACTTAAAAAAGGTGTTGCGGCCGATAAGGCAAAAAAGATTTATACCGACTTTTACAAGGACGAGGCTTTTGTGCGTTTTCCCGAAGATATCAGCATGCATAATAACCAGAACACCAATTTTGTTGATATTAAGGTGGAAGATTCCGGGCAAAAAGACATATTGCTGGTGGTCGTCTCGTTTGACAACCTCGTAAAAGGCGCCTCAGGCAATGCGGTCCAGAACATGAACATCATGATGGGTTTTGAAGAAAGCGCCGGGCTCATATGAAAAAAGCCTATGTGCTGCCGTCGGGTTTTGCCGCCGCAGGAGTGTACGCAGGCATTAAAAAGATAAAAAAATATGATGCGGGGCTGATATATTCGGCGGGGCCGTGTGACGCCGTCGGATTTTTCACCAAAAACAGGCTTAAAAGCGTCCATATAATTGAGGCAAAAAAAATAATAAACGGGAAAATACAGGCTGTATTCGCGAACAGCGGAAGCGCCAATGTGCTGACAGGGCAGGCGGGATTCGAGGACCTGAAAGAAATACTCAAAACTGTTGCCGCCAACCTTAACTTAAGGCCCACCCAGATACTTGCGGCTGCCACGGGAAAGATCAGCAAACGCATACCCGTTAAAAATGTCATAAAAGCCATACCTGAACTTGTCAGCAATCTCTCCACGTATGACTCTTATTTCCCAAAGGCCATAATGACAACGGATATCACTGAAAAATACGCTTCTGAATTAGTTGCGATCGGCGGAAAAACAGTCACAATAACCGCGGTTGGAAAAGGGGCGGGAATGATATCGCCTTCAATGGCGACCATGCTTGTATTTGTCATGACCGACGCGGTTATGGATAAGGCGCTTTTAAAACGGGCGGCTTTTGAAGCTGTTGAATCTTCCTTTAACAGGATAACCGTTGACGGCGACATGAGCCCGAACGATACGGTATATGTACTTGCCAACGGGGCGGCCGGAAATAAAAGGATCAAGGCAAAGACGGCGGAATACCGGAAAATACAAAAAGCATTTGCAAATGTGTTTTATTCCATAGCCGAAGACATGGTAATGGACGGCGAAGGCGCGACCAAGTTCATAAAACTCTGCATATCAGGGGCAAAAACGCAGGTCCAGGCGGAGCGCGTGGCGCGGCAGACAGCCAATTCCCAGCTGGTAAAAACAGCCTTTTTCGGGGAATCCTTAAACCCCGGGCGGATAATCAGCGCCGCAGGGCAGACTTTTGAGGATTTTAACCCGGGAAAAATAACCCTGAAAATCAACGGCAAGGTGATAATTGCAAACGGTAAAATACTGGATAAAAATTATAGGACCGTTGAAAAAGAACTGAAGAGCAGAAGGATACAAGTTGACCTGAACCTGGCAAACGGGAAATACCACTGCTATCTTTTGACAACGGACCTTTCATGCGATTACGTCAAGATAAATGCGGCTTACAGCTGAAAATAATTGTTAATTACAGCAAAGGGGAAAATCTTGAAAATCGAAGCTGCAATTAAAAAAATAATCAGCGTGATTATCATTATTGCGGTTTCATTATTATCCTCCCCGGTTTTTCCAGCAGCAAACGCTTTCATCGACGCGCGTTGCGCTACGGCCACGGTAAACTCCGACATATTACACCGCACAGAAAAAGGACGTTTTACGATCGGCGTCCCGCCTGCCAAGATACTACTTTTCGGTTATCCCGGCGCGCCGTGGAGCTCATATACTTCCATAAGCGTCACCACATTGTCGGGAACGGGAAATACTCTCACTATTTACGGGTCAAGCGGAGGCACGTGGTTTTCGGACTCCGGCCCTGTAGACACTTACGACGCTTCAAACAACACGATGAACACGTCATACTGGAAAATATCGGGGATCAAGATAACGCAGAACCTGACCCTGGTAAAAAACCCGGTCACAAACAGCCAGTATGATACGGTCAAAATAGAATACATAACCGAGAATACGAACCCCTCCAATGTGCAGGTTGGTTTGCGCGTAATGCTCGATACGCAGCTCGGAGGGAACGACAACTCGCCGGTAATGGTACAGGGCTACGGCCAGGTCACGCAGGAACAGCAATGGGACGGCGCGTCGGTCCCGGACGCGTGGCAGACTGTGGATGACATCGTAAACCCGACGCTTCGGGGACAGGGCACTTTTGTTGCGCCAAAACCCGACCATTTGCTGATAGGCCAGTGGGATTACATGGGCGAAACTGCGTCGCGCTGGATGTACACGCTGCACCCCGCGCCTATCACGGACACGGCGGTCGCAATATTTTGGGACCCGGTGACAATACCTCCGCAGAAATCAAACACATTCACCTCGTATTTCGGTATAGCGCAGGCCTCAGGCGCGGAACTGTCAATAAACAAAACAGTCAGCCCGTCAGCAATGATCAATTACGGCGACACATTGAGTTATAATATGGTTTATTCCAACCTGTACAATATCCCGCTCACTAACCTTGTTACATGGGACACCATACCATGGAATACGACGCTTGTGGACGCGCAGCCGGGTTATACTGTCACAGGCCCGGTCATAAGCTGGGCCATGCCCGATATAAACGATAACATAACCACTTACAGCAGGTGGTTCAGGGTAAGATCAAACTACGCGCAGGGAAATATCGTTACGAACACCGCGGTCGCGGAATACATAGACACATACTGGAACGCCCCCGAAACAAAGCGTTCCAACCTGGTTTTATCAAATATTGCGACGCTTACGCCGTCATATTCTCCTACCATAAGCCCGACTTTTACCATAACCCAGACGCACACCATAAGTCCGACCTTTACCATAACCCCCACGTTCACAGCCACGCCGCTTGCGCTTGTTTTATCGGTTATCGGCCCGTTCCCAAACCCGGCCAAGAAAAACGCGAACATAGTATTTAACCTGACGGCAGATGCGTATGTAAAAATACGGGTTTATACGCTTTCAGGGGAGTTTGTAGTCCAGCTGGAAGGCAACTGTATCAAAGGCAACAACTCGATAAGGTGGGACCTGAAAAACAGGCAGGGGAACAACGTAAGTTCAGGCACTTATCTATACGATATGGAAGCTGTAACCGCCAGGGGGGAAAAGCAAAATTCCAAAGGGCAGTTGGCTGTGGTCAAATAGTTCTTGGGACTTTCCTTAAGAAAAGTTGTTGTTTGGTTTTTAATCAGACGCCTACCTCCTCAACCCTTCCTACTTAATCCTTAGTTATTGCATATTATTGTGTGTAAATTATCAAACATGCTTGTTCTTTTATAAAAACGCATTCCCCTTCCCCCTTGAAGGGGCTCCTTACAGTACCCCCTTGAGGGGTAGAAGGTCCGGATGGGAGTGGAGTAGCGGCAAAAACCACTTCAAATAAAATAAACTATAGGTTACACGCTGGTCTAGGGTGATATTCCCTTGCGCCGCTGCTTCACCCTCTCCCTGACCCTCTCTCCCCCTCAAGGGGGGACTATAAGGAGCCTTCGAGGGATAGGGGAAAATATCAATTTACACACAACGACGGACAGTATCTAATCCTCAGACCATATTGACATTCCCTCAAACACAGGTTATAATCTTAATTAGGGCTTATTTTCATCGTGACTTTTTGAATTTATTCATAAAAGCCGGAGGTATGGTTATTTGCAAAAGTTAACAAAAAACTTAAGCCCCTACAAATGGCCTTTAATTCATATAGTAATCCTGATTATATTTTTATCGCTTAACTCATGCAAAATGGCAAGCAATCCCACCGCTCCGCTTACTCCGACTTCTGTTGTAATAATACCTACTGATACTTTAATATCTACAATTGTAAATACACATACTCCCATAAACACGCCGGTTTCTACAAATACAATACAGACAACAAATACCAATACCCCGCAGGCAACCGCAACAAATACACCTGTTTCAACATCAACCCTTGCTAAAACATCTACTGCTGCTGCTTCATTGACACAAACACAAACAGTGACTCAAACCATACCCGGGACATTAACGGGAACTCCGGCAGTAACGCTGACTGCCGCAGATACAATTACCATGGCCAATACATCAACCCAAACAGGCACGCCAACTTTCACTATTACCCCGACGCTATCCATAAACCACGGTAGCGCTATAGTCAATCCCACGATGGTTTATGGCATGACATCAGGCAACACTTTGAGCATCACTTACACGGCAGGGACGCTTGGATGGACAACGGGAACTTTAAAGGTAACGCTGCCGCCGGGATGGTCGGCGCCCAGCCTTGATCCGGTTAAACAGGGATACTTCACAGTAACCTGTTCCGCAGGCACTATAGATTACAAAGCCTTTTCAGGGCAGGACATTATAATAACCGCAAGCAATATCCCGGCGCTTACCGGGACAATATCAATAACATACGGAGACAAGTCATTCGGGAACGGCGCGGACACGGCGGGTTCGGGAACATATGATATAGCAATTGAGGTTGCTGAAAGCGGGACAGCGACTGTTCCCATACAGTTTAATCCGCAGATACTCGTAATACCCGCCACCCTGACTCCGACGCTTACTCCGACAGTTACGCTTACACCGACCGTAATAATAGGCGAGGGATCTATAACGCTGACGCCCGGGATAATCACAAGCGGAAGCACGGGAAACGTAATTACATTCAGCTACACGGCGGGCGCGTCTTCATGGACAAACGGCACGCTTAGGATATCCATACCCCCGGGATGGAGTCCGCCTGACTTAAATACTTCAAGCGCGGGTTATGTATATGTGACCACAACGGGGACAAACTGGACCATGTCGGGTTCGGGCCAGGATATAGTTGTGAGCGTTACAGGACTGCAATCCGGAACGGGCACGATCACGGTTTTCTACGGATACCGAGGGTTCGGCGGGCCAGGGGCAACGATCGCAGGACCCGGTATATTTACACTGGCAACAAGTACGGACCCTTTTGGTACAAATGTTTATCCCATCGCGGTATCGGCCCAGATAGTGATACTCGCGCCTACGCTTACATCAACCCTTACGGAAACTGTGACCAATACATTCACGGTAACACCCACGGTTACCGAGACGCTGACCTGGACGTTTTCATCGACCGACACGGATACTACTACAATTACGCAGACCCACACAATAACCCCCACTTATACCGATACCCAGACCATTACCGAAACCGGCACATTTACCGCGACGCCTACAATAACAGATACTGTTACGGTAACGCTGACTCCGACAGCCTACTGGACGCCAATCGGCGGAATGGGCGTATCGGATTCGACTGCCGATTACGTATCGCTTGCCATAGATAAAAACAACGGTAATGTATTCGCCGGATACATGGACGCGGCAAAATCAAGCCGCGCCACAATGATGCAATATTCGGGAGCGGTATGGTCGCCGGTGGGGGCCAAAGGGTTCACATCGGGCCTGGCCTATGATATTTCAACCTTTTCGTTTTTTGACCAGTACCTGGCATACAGGGATGGCAGCGATTCTGACAGGGCAAAAGTTATGAAGTACTCGGCAGGTTCGTGGACGCTGCTCACAGGCGGGGCCGCTTCAGCCGCAGGCGCCTATAACACCGCTATTTTTTATGATTCTGACTACCTGTATCTTGCATACAGGGACGCGTCAGTTTCAGGCAGGGCAACGGTAAGAAGATATCACTATCTTATCCCTGGTTCATGGCTTGATGTGGGCGCGCCGGGATTTACGTCGGGTACCGCTTCAAGCATTTCATTATTTGTGGATAATAACGTGCCTTACGTGGCGTATATTGACTGGGCATATTCAAACAAGCTGAGCGTAATGAAATATGATTTTACCGGGTCGCAATGGATTCAGGTGGGCTTGCCCGGTTTCACTTCCGCCCCGGTTGATTATGTGTCTTTACAGGTTGCCGGCGGACCGGTTCCTTACGCGGCCTACTCTGACGCCTCGGTTTCCAATAAGATAACGGTTAATAGGTTTGACGGTTCAACATGGCTCCCGGTGGGCGGCGCGGGATTCTCTGTCGGCGCCGCAGCTTACATATCCATGTTCCTGGACGCGGCTGGCCAGCCTTCGGTTGCTTTTAGCGATGCGGGAATGGGCGGCAGGGCAGTCCTTATGAGATATAACGGGACTTCATGGGATCTAATTGCGGTATTATCATCAGGCTCCGCGAGTTATATATCAGCCGCGATTTACGGGGGCAAACCATATGTGGCGTTTAAAGACGCGGCGAGCGGAGGGAAGCTGACGGTGATGAAGTTTGAGGGAGCGTATTAGGAAGAGTATCAGAGACTGTCGGAAAAGCCCGCAAGGGGCGGGCAGCATGATATGCTGCCCCTACAAATGCAGGCAGATATTTGTAGGGGCCGAATATTATTCGGCCCACAACGATGGTTTTTAGAGGTTTTTCGACAGTATCTAAATAGAACGATAACAAACTAAAACGCGAGGTTACGATGGCTGAACTTACCAGCTTGGTTTACGGCAACAAAGAGACTTTCTTCAACAGCGGCACCGAGATAGCTGTCTGGATAACCGATGAAGAAGGGAATGTGAAAAAGGACGGCGTAAAATTGGACGGGTCCATAAAACGTATCATGCTTGACAACCTGGGAAATGAAGCGGCTGAAACAATAATCATAGAGAGGAACGAATTGAAAAAAGGCATTGCCAGGGTGTATTTTCCCGACGGGACAATAAAGCAGGAAATGCAGTATGACAACTACAATGTCAACGGCTTCTGCAAAATTTACAGTGCTGAAGGAAAACTGCTCCTTGAGGGAGCTTACATTTCAGGGGTCGCGCAATGGCCGATGAAAACATATTACGGGAACGGAAAGTTAAAAATAGAAAAATTATTCATTGATAACCGGAAAATACAGCGCGCCTTTTATGAGACAGGGGAGCTTGAAACCGAGGAAACATACGACAACGGCTGCGAGAACGGCCCTTTCAGGATTTATTACAAGAACGGGAAGGTTAAAGCCGAAGGAACATCCAGGGACGGGAACCGTGAAGGTGATTATAAATCATACTACGAGTCTGGTGTATTAAAAGTCGAAGGTTCCTTTAAAAACGGCAGTGAAGACGGCACGTTCAGGCTTTATTTCCCGGTAGGCGCGGTTGAGACAGAGGAAGTTTATAAAGACGGGAAACAAAGCGGCCCATACATACACTATTACCAGTCAGGCGGCGTCAGGCTGTCAGGGTACTTTGAATCAGGGAAGAAACAGGGCGAGTACAAGATGTTTTATGAAAGCGGAGTGGTCAAGCTTGAAGGGATATATAAAGACGGGAAGGAAGAAGGTCCGTATAAACTCTTTTATGAAACAGGCGGGCTGAAAATAGCGGGTGAATATAAGAACGGCATAGAAGACGGGCCGTACAGGCTTTTTTACATTGACGGCGCCCTGAAGGTTGAGGGATATTATAAGAACGGGAGCGAACACGGCACATACCGGCTGTATTACCCTTCGGGTAAATTGAAAGTCGAAGAAACCTATATAGACGGCAAAGTGGAAGGGCTCTACCGCGCATATTTTGAATCGGGCAAAATACAGTCCGAAAAAATGTTTGTGGGAGGCCTGGCCGACGGCCCGTGCAACCTGTACCATGAAAACGGCAAGATCAAAGTGGAGGCTGTTTTTGAGAAAGACACGCAAATGGTTGCGGTGGAATATGATGAGAAGGGGAATAGGATATAGTTAATGCGGATTTCGGATTGCGGAATCTGGAATCAGGGAGGATGTAATAGGAGTTGACGCCAAGATTAAAACTTATGATCTGGTGAAGAAATTCATGGATGAGTTCGCCAAAATCTACGGTTCCTGCATCTGCGATGAGATCATAGGGTTAAATTCCCTGCAGCTTGCTGCGTTATAACAAAGGCCGCAACCCTTCCGCAGCAATTAAGTTTGATTTTAAGTCCTGACACATCAAAATTACGCGTTTAATTCAAAAAACCTACCATTTTAGTGGCATTTTCGATGATTTGCTGTTTTTTTCAAAAACCATTTGACATTTAAAGTTAAAAGTAGAATAATAGATTTTATAAAATATTTGGCCGGGATACGGGCCTGAAGTTTTGCTCATTGCGAAACACTGTTATCAAATTTATACTTGAAATAAATTTTGAACTGTTGTATCATCAGTTTTGATTTTAAAACGCATGATAAACGGCACGAAGAGGAGCCTCACGGATGATCGAGATGAAGGTTAACGGACTTGCGATCGACAGCGCTTCGAAGATGCCGGTTGTGATACTTACGGATAAGGAAGAGAAAAGGTTTTTGCCCATATGGATCGGGGTTTATGAAGCGGACGCGATATTAGTGGCTCTTGAAAGCATAGATGTTCCGAGGCCGATGACTCATGACCTGATAAAGACCATGCTTGAAACCCTCGGGATAGAAGTGGACCGGATAGCCATCCACGACATCAAAAACAACACTTTTTTCGCCAAGATCCACCTTATCAAGGATGGCAAGCAGTTTGAGATAGACTCGCGGCCTTCTGACGCGATAGCGCTGGCCTTAAGGATGGACTCGGACATATTTGTTTCGGAACAGGTCATTATGGAAGCCACTATAATGGACAAGGAAAAGTACGAGAAAGAAATGAAGGAATTCAAGGAGTTCTTAAAAGACATAAAGCCGTCTGATTTTTCGAATTACAAGGAATAGGCTTTGAAAGAGGATGACAGGCAGTTCCTGCGCAGGGCCATTGAATTAAGTTCCGTCGGCTTTACGCTGGTGCTCTCGACCTTTACCGGTCTTGGGCTCGGGTTATTGCTTGATAAATGGACAAAATTGACCCCTCTCTTTACGATAATTTTACTGCTTTTTGGCATTGCGGCCGGGTTCGTATACCTGGTATATAAGTTTGGTTCCAATGAAAAAAAGTAATATTGTTCTTCTGATATCAGGCGCCATTGCGATGGTTCTGGGCGCGGGGTTGTATTTTATGGACGCCAGACTATCCCTCGGGGCCCTGGCGGGATACATGACGGGGCTTATTAATTTTTTCCTCATTGCCTCGCAGGTAAAAAAAATGCTGGGCAGGGAAGGCTCAACTGCGGCCAAGGTTACGATGGGTTCGTTCTTCTATTTATTAAGGTTGCTTGGAGCGGCGGCTGTAATAACGGCGGTTGTGATTAATGCGAAATATTTCTCAATCGCGGGATTTTTGGCGGGATTTACGCTTTGTATCGGGGTTATTATCGCGGTACATTCAGTATACGCATCAAAAACTGGCAATATAAAAGGGTGATTCTATGGAAGAAGCGCTGGTCCTAAGCGGTAAGTGGCTTTTGTTCGGGCTAAACTCGGAAGCTTCTATGAAAGTTTATATGATAATACTGGATATGCTCATAGTCATGGGCATTGTCTGGCTGGGCAGCGTGGGCGCAAAAAGAAGGCCCGGCGCAACCCAAAACCTGGTGGAATGGTCCGTCAAATATGTCTGTAATTATGCAGATTCCATAATAGGCGAAAAGGACGCTCCGCGTTACTACGCGCTATTGGTCATGCTTTTCTTTTACATCTTTGTGGGGAACCTGATAGGCCTGATACCCGGGCTGGTATCGCCCACGTCATCACTTTCCGTAACCCTGACGCTGGCTATAGGCGTATGGCTGTTTACATGGGTTGACGGTTTAAGGCACAAAGGATTCATTAAATTTTTCGCGCATTATGCGGGCCCGTCAAGCGTGCCGCTCGCAATCAGGATCCCGCTTTTTTTCATTGAATTGTTATCCGATATTTCCAGGATGATATCGCTCTCGTTCAGGCTTTTCGGGAATATAGTCGCCAAAGAAGTCCTTTTGACCGTGCTTGTAACCCTGATAATGCTCTTTGGTCCGGGCCTGATACAAAGCATAAAACATGCCGACGTGCTGGGAATATCAATCAACGGTTTCATTTTTATACTTGTGGCGGCTCTAAGGCCATTGATCGTATGGCTCGGCGTGCTTGTAAGCCTCATTCAGGCGGGAGTTTTCGCCCTGCTGACCGCGACTTATATAGCGGGCGCCGTGGTTGTACACGAAGAACATGGGGAACACTCTTAAGCTAAATACTGTTTACCATATTAAAATAAACCAGGAGGTGGATGTATGAAAAAGTTCTCAAAGGTAGTTCTCGCAATGATGTTGGTCCTTTCACTGGCCTCAGTCGTGTTCGCGGCGGAAGCGGCGCCGGCAACAGGCGCTGCTGTCGCGCAAAAAGCTGACAGCGGAAGCGTCCAGTTTTTCGCTTTCTCAGCTCTTGCAGCGGCACTCGGAGTGGGGATCGGAGCTTTAGGATGCGGGATCGGACAGGGTATCGCGACATCAAAAGCCTGCGAAGGCGTTGCGCGCCAGCCTGAAGCAGCTTCAAAGATCCAGGGTGTTTTGATCCTCGGACTTGCGATCATCGAGTCGCTTACGATTTATGCCCTTGTTATCGGACTGATCCTGCTTTTCGCAAATCCTTTCACAAAATTTTTCGTAAGTTAATTCATAAGGCGGGCCGTCAAAAGCCCGTCCGGACTTATAGATCTGCCGGTATCAGGCTTTACCGGGATATCTTAAGCTTTTGGCTGCCGGCCCTGCGGATGCGGACCCCAAGCTATAAAAACGGAGGAATAAAATGGTAACAGTTGATCTGCCGATAATATTTGTCCAGGCAATTACATTCCTGCTTGGAATGTGGTTCGTATGGAACTCCATGATAAAAGCCCTGATCAAAACCATGAAGGAAAGGGATACCTATATCAATTCAACCCTCGACAAAGTGGAGAAGGACAAGAAGGATATAGAGGGAATAAAAGCCGATTACGAGAAAAAAGTGCAGGAGATGCTCGCTGTCTCGGCGGCGGCGCTGAACAAAGCCGTGGCTGATGGCGAGAAGATCAAGGAATCCATAATCAATGAGGCCAAAACAGAAGGCGTCAAGCTTGTAAAAGAGGCCAAAAAGGAAATAGAGACTGAAAAACTCAAAGCAATAGAAGCGGTCAAGGACACCATAGTGGACATATCCATGATGGTGGCCGAGAAGGCTATCAGGAAGACGGTCAACAAAAAAGACCAGATTTCCATGGTGAACGATTATTTAAAAGACATCGGCAAGTCTTCAAACTAAAGGAGCGCTTATGGCTAATACGGTTCTTCCTTCAAAATACGCAGAGGCTTTGTTCGGGGCGGCACAGGCGTCAAACTCCTTAAACGCCGTAACGGAGGAGTTGAAGTCCATCAGGAATATTATTGACATCAACCCGGAATTAAAAAAGATACTTTTTCATCCGGGGATCGGCAAGGCGGAAAAGAAAGAAATGCTCAAATCGCTCTTCGGCGAAAAAGTCAGCAAGCTATCCCTGCGCCTGCTTATGCTCCTTGTTGAGAAGAAAAGGGAGGCTTTGTTCGGGGACATATGCGGTATTTTCTTTCAGAAGATCGACGAGCTCTCCGGCCTGAAAAAGATAACCATAGAGACCGCGTTCCCGCTGGAAGAAGAGGAAAAGGCCAGGCTTATAGCCAGGCTGGAAAAGGCCATGGACAAGAAGCTCGTTGTTGACGCAATAGTAAACCCGTCAATACTCGGAGGCATTATAATAAAGGAAAGGATGAAGCAGATAGACGCAAGCGTCATCCAGTTCTTAAGGTCCATCAAGCAGGACCTGACAGTCATGAAAGTCGTTAAGGAAAAAAAAGCCGTGGTCAAAAAGCCCGCCGCAAGGAAACCGGCGAAAAAAGTCGTAAAAAAAGTCCTGGCAAAAAAAGCGAAACTGGCAGAGCCAGTGAAACCGGCAAAGCCGGCAAAACCCGCAAAAAAATCGAAGAAAAATAAAAAATAATCCGTAATTAAAAATTCGGGATAATTTCAAGGAGGACGAAATGCAGATCAGACCGGAAGAGATAACGAATATCATAAAGGCCCAGCTGGAAAAGTACGAGGCAAAGATCGAGTTAACCGAAGTAGGACAGGTTATACAGGTGGGCGACGGCATAGCCCGCGTGTACGGTATCGATAATGTCATGTCCATGGAACTCCTGGAATTCCCGGGTGGGGTCTACGGCGTCGCGCTCAACCTTGAAAAGGATAATGTCGGCGTAGTTTTGATGGGTGATGACAAAGGCATAAAAGAAGGCGATACGGTAAAAAGGACCGGCAGGATAATCTCTGTCCCTGTCGGAAATGAACTTATAGGAAGGGTGGTTGACCCGCTAGGCCAGCCGCTCGACGGCAAAGGCCCTATCAACACGACAAAATTCAGGCCCGTTGAAGTGAGGGCCCCGGGAGTCGTTGACAGGAACCCGGTCAAGGAACCGATGCAGACCGGCATAAAGGCTATTGACGCCATGATCCCGATCGGACGCGGCCAGCGCGAGCTTATCATCGGCGACAGGCAGACGGGTAAAACAGCGGTCGCGCTCGACGCCATCATCAACCAGCGCGACGGGGATGTGATATGCATATATGTGGCTATCGGGCAGAAGCAGTCAACCGTGGCAAAAGTTGTAAAAACCCTTGAAGAACACGGGGCAATGAAATATACAATAGTGGTTTCAGCCGGCGCCTCGGAACCTTCGCCGCTCCTTTACATCGCCCCTTACGCGGGCTGCGCCATGGGCGAGGAATTCCAGTTCCAGGGTAAGCACGTGCTTTGCGTATATGACGACCTCTCAAAACATGCCGTGGCTTATAGGCAGATGTCGCTTCTTTTGAGGCGCCCGCCCGGACGCGAAGCTTATCCGGGAGACGTTTTTTATCTCCACTCCAGGCTTCTGGAACGGGCGTCAAAATTAAACGACAAACTCGGAGGGGGCTCTTTAACCGCCCTTCCTATCATTGAAACGCAGGCCGGCGACATATCGGCCTACATACCGACAAACGTCATATCCATCACAGACGGGCAGATATTTCTGGAAGCAAACCTTTTCTTCGCGGGCATCAGGCCCGCGATTAACGTGGGGCTGTCTGTTTCGCGCGTCGGCGGTAATGCCCAGACCAAAGCCATGAAACAGGTTGCGGGAAAACTTAAAATGGACCTCGCCCAGTACAGGGAACTCGCGGCATTTGCGCAGTTCGGGAGCGAGCTTGATAAATCCTCGCAGGACCAGCTGAACCTGGGACGCAGGATGGAGGAAATATTAAAACAGGGGCAGTACATGCCCATGGATGTGGCCGACCAGATCATAGTGATATACGCCGCGACAAACAGGTTCCTGGATGATGTTGAGGTGGCCGATGTGGCGAAGTTTGAGGCCGCGCTTGTCAAGTATGTGGACGGCAGCAACAGGGAATTAAAGGCCGAGATAAAGGAAAAGAAAGCGCTAAGCGAAGAACTTAAGAAAAAAATCGACAAAGTAATAAAGGATTTCAAAACAACTTACAGCAAATAGAATAAAAAGGCGGGTTTATGGCAACACTAAGAGCGATAAAAAAGAGGATAAAAAGCGCCGGAAACATACAGCAGATAACCAAAGCCATGAAAATGGTTTCCGCCGCTAAACTCAGGAAGTCGCAGGACCGCATCCTGGCGGCCAGGCCGTATTCTTCCAAAATAGCAGAAGTCATAGACGAATTGATCGTGAACGTAAAAGCTGAAAAGGGGAAGTATCCGCTGCTTCAGGAAAATAAGGGCGTGAAAAAAGAAGCCATAGTCCTTATAACGGCCGATAAGGGTCTCTGCGGAAGTTTTAACACGAATCTTGTAAAAGAAGCCATGATAAAGTACAGGGAAAATCCGGACATCAGCCTTTTCATAGTAGGCAAGAAGGGCCTGGACGCGTTTAAAAAACTCGGGCTTGAGATTGAAAAGTTCAAATTTAACGACAAGAACATAAGCTGGGTCGATATTGAGGAAATAAGCGGGCAAATGCTCAAAAATTATATCGCGGGCAAGTACGCAAAAGTCACGGTGATTTTCAGCGAGTTCCAGACATCTCTCATGCAGAAAATAGTGAAAAAGCAGCTTGCTCCGGTGATATTTGAAGCCAAAGGGACCCCTGCCAGGGATTTTTTATATGAACCCGGAGAAACAGAGGTTTTAAACGCCCTTCTCCTGCGTTATGTAAAGACCCAGTTATACAGGGCGGTTTTGGAGAGCCAGACCGCGGAACAGGGCGTGAGGATGGTTTCCATGGAAATGGCGACCAATAACGCGAAAGACATGATAAGGTCGCTCACACTGCTCGCGAATAAAACAAGGCAGGCCCAGATAACAAAGGAAATCCTGGAAATAGTATCAGGGGCGGAAGCTATAAAGTGATTTGATTGTTCTCTGTTCTGTGTTCTATGTTCTATGTTGGAGAACCAAAATAGAGAACAAATAACAAAGAACAGAGAACAGAGAACAGAGAACAAAGAACAAAGAACAAAGAACAAAGAACAAATTGAACTCATAAACCCAGGAGGTAAGTCATGAACGAAGGAAAAGTTGTTCAGGTTATAGGACCTATCATAGACGTGGAGTTTGCGCAGGGTAAACTGCCGAACATATACAATGCCGTTAATGTGCAGGGCGAGTATACCATGTCGGGCGAGAAGTATAAGATAGACCTCGTGGCCGAGGTTGCCACGCATACGGGCGACAATGTCGTGCGCTGCATTGCCATGTCCTCAACCGACGGTATTTCCCGCGGAATGAAAGCCGTGGATACCGGAGAACCCATCAGAGTGCCCGTAGGCGCCGGCGCTTTGGGTCGTGTAATGAACGTTTTGGGGCAGCCAGTGGATTATAAAGGAGAGATAAAACATACGGAAACAAGCGTTATCAGAAAAAGGCCGCCATTGTTTGAGGACCTGGCCACAAAAACAGAAATGTTCGAGACCGGAATAAAGGTACTCGACCTTCTCTGTCCGTACCCCAAGGGCGGCAAAGTCGGATTGTTCGGCGGAGCAGGAGTCGGAAAAACAGTCGTCATCATGGAACTTATCTCAAATATAGCGCTGCAGCACGGCGGTCTCTCGGTTTTCGCGGGAGTCGGCGAAAGGACCAGGGAAGGAACCGATCTGATGATAGATATGCAGGAGTCGGGGGTTATATCCAAGACCGCGCTCGTATACGGGCAGATGAATGAGCCGCCAGGTGCGAGGCTCAGGATCGGCCTGACAGCTTTGACACAGGCCGAGTATTTCAGGGACAAGGAAGGCAAAGACGTTCTTCTTTTTATAGACAACATATTCAGGTTCACTCAGGCCGGTTCGGAAGTATCGGCTCTTTTGGGCAGGATGCCTTCAGCCGTAGGCTATCAGCCGAACCTCTCGACCGAAATGGCGGAGCTTCAGGAAAGAATAACCTCGACAAAAAAAGGCGCCATCACCTCGGTACAGGCTATATATGTGCCGGCTGATGATTTGACAGACCCGGCGCCGGCAACTGCTTTTGCCCATCTTGACGCGACGACCGTATTATCGCGCGCGCTCACCGAACTTGCCATATACCCGGCTGTTGACCCGCTTGACTCAACCTCGCGTCTTTTGGACCCGCAGGTCATAGGACAGGAGCATTACGACGTTGCGAGGAAAGTACAGGGAATGCTGCAGAGATATAAAGATCTGCAGGATATCATAGCCATACTCGGCATAGACGAGCTGGGAGATGAAGACAAGCTCGTGGTAGCCAGGGCGAGAAGGATACAGAAATTCCTGTCACAGCCGTTCACGGTCGCGGCCCAGTTCACGGGCAGGGAAGGAAAATACGTAACAATAAAGGAAACCATACGCGGATTTAAGATGCTCGTTGACGGTGAGCTTGACACCCTGCCGGAACAGGCTTTCTACATGGCAGGCGGCATAGACGAAGTGATTGAAAGAGCCAAGGGAATGGCATAAGGCGGAATAAAAATGGCAAAACTAATGACGATAGACATAGTAACACCTGAAAAGAGGATATTTGAAGGCAAAATAACGGAGTTAACCGCACCCGGTACGGACGGGGAGTTCGGGATACTTCCCGAGCACGCTCCTTTTGCCACTGCCATAGAACCGGGTGTTGTGACCATAGTAAAAGAAAACGGCGAGCGGGAAATGCTGGCTGTCTCGGGCGGTTATATAGAAGTCACGCGTTACAAGGTCGTGCTTTTGGTCGAGTCAGCCGAGCGCGAGGGCGAAGTTGACATGGATACGTTAAAGCGCAGGAAAGAAGAAAAGGAAAAACTGCTCAAAACAAAAGACCGCAAAGACGTGGATTATGACATGATACAGGTGACGTTAGCCAGGGAGATAGCCAGGCTCAGGGCAAACGAAATATTGGGACGCAGGCAAAAAAGATAAGCGGTTTTGTGAATATAAAAGCCCCGGTGTAAAAGCCGGGGTTTTGTTTTTTGTAGAGCGGCTGCTTGCTGCCGCTCATCGTTGTGTAACCCCGCGTCAGAGAGGCAGCAAGCAGCCTCTCTACGGGTTTGAAAAAAAATACATCCGTGAAGGGAAATGAATGGGACAGCAGGCCGGAAAGTATAATTTAGTCACGGTTCTAACCGTTCTATTAATTCTTGCCCTTGCGCAGGTCTTACCCGCCGAGAACGTCACGCTCTGCTACCATAGTTTTGAATATTCCCTAAAAAACATTTATGCAACGCTTCCCGATGTGTTTGAATGGCAGACGGACTATATAAAAAGCAAAAACATCCCAATAATAAGCCTGGAAGAGTTTGAAAAAAAATACGATTCAGGCGTTATGTCCGGCAACAGCGTGCTCATCACACTGGATGACGGATGGAAATCTTTTGACAACATACACCGCATAATCGACGATAAATGTTTCCCAATCACCATGTACATATACCCTTCTGTTATCGGGCGCAAGGAAAAATACGCTACACAGCAGGATTTGCAGGGTTATGTGTCGGACCCGCTGATATCCATAGGTGTTCACAGCTATACGCATATACCCCTGACAAATCTCGACGGGGGCACGTTAAAAAGGGAAGTAATAAAGCCAATAGCGAAAATAAGGAAAATAACCGGCTCAAACCTGCCCCTTAACAGCTTTGCTTACCCTTACGGAATGTATGATTCGGCGGTTAAAGAGGCGGTTAAAGAAAACTACGGTTTTGCGTTTGGCGTAAATGACGAGTCAAATAACCAGCTCACGGACAGGTATAATCTCAACCGTTTTGTACTTTACAAGAACACAACTTTTGGGGAATTTATGGAAGTGATAAACCATATCTACGGCAAAAACAGGATAAGGGACCACAGGGTTCACGCGCTCGGGATCAGCATGGGCCTGAGCAAGTATTTCAAATACGCCAAGGTAAAGGTTTATGAATACAGGCCGTATGACGCAAATCAGTGCGTACTGGTCATGCCGGGTTCAAACATGGGCCCGGGATGGGTGTATAAAATCGCGGATAAAATGAAAAAAATGGGGATAAAAACATACATGACGGTCGGGAGGAACAATAACCTGCCGTTTTACAGGCCGGACAAAGAAATGAAATTAATCACTTCATGGGGACTGCCCGAATACCTTGAAGACACAAAAAATCTCCTGGATTATGTGGTTGGCAAGGAAAAAAATATCGTCATATTGGTTTGGGGCGACAGTTTTGACCTTTTAACCGCGGCAATAGCGGCAAATCCCGGGTATTTTGGGAAAATAAAAGGAATATTGGCCGTTAACCCGTCCCTGCGCGGATGGGACGGGAACAAGGAATCATATAAAAAAGCGTACATGCAGCTTGACAGGTCCCTTGCCGCGGGGCAGTATTCAACCGAGAATATGTCGGTTTTTTTAAGCATAAAGACATTGTCGGACATGATGATCCTTAAACCGGATTCCATATCCCCTTTCGGGGCCGAACTCGGCTACAGGAATATTACGAATAAGAAGATATTACTGAAAGCTCTTGATAATTTAAATCATCCCGACATGTCTATAAACCTGGATAACCGCGAATTCTCCATGGAAAGTTTTAAGGAGGCTTTTATGAGGCCTATGCCGCTTTTTTCAATGCTTGAACCAATAAAACTCATAAGGGACATAAATTTCCTAAAATACTCGGATTTTAGGGATGAAAGCCTGGGCATAAAAGGCCCTGATGGCGTGGCAGTGCCCGTGGTTGTTTTCTATAATGATGACTACTCCCCGAACGTCAGGGCCATGCAGGATACTTTCAAAAATGTGTCTTTTACCGTAAAACCAATCATGTCCGGGCAGTCAACCATAGAAATACTCCTGTCCGACAAGTTTTCAAATGAGGCTGAGAATGAAGTGCTTAATTTTATGAGCGCGGTCCATCCGGGAAAAGACTGAAGCAAATCGGATGAAATTTTTCCATGTGGTTCTTATTTTTGTTAAGCGTTTAAAAAGGAATGCTGTTGTTTAACGCAAAAAAATACCCATATTTTAAAGACGAAATTGTGTTTCAAAACCAATGAAACTATTAAATGAAATATTTGCCTAAATTAAGGGATAAAACGTGAAAAAGGCCGATAAATAAAGGCGAAAATATTCTTGACACTATAGTGTCGAAGTGATATATTCTTTTGTAGAGAGGTGACTTTATGAAAGTAAAAACGTCCGGAATTTTGGTTTTTACAGCGGTGTTTCTGTCTGTATTTTCCATTAATTTGCTTGCTGATCAGGGAACAACATCAGCGGTATTTTTAAAGCTTGAACAGGGAGTCAGGCCCATGGCTATGGGCGGGGCCTTTGTTGCCGCGGCTGATGATGTTAACGCGGTAATGTGGAACCCGGCAGGTCTGGCGGCACTTCCTGATTTTCAAATAACGCTTATGCATGTGATATATTTTGTTGACATGTTCTATTCATATGTTGCGGCGGCATATCCGGCGGGCGATATAGGCACATTCGGGCTTGGGCTTGTTTATGTTAATTCAGGGCCCATTAAAGCATGGGACAGCAGCGGAAACCCGGGCGCTGATTTTTCAGCGAGTGACATCGGCGTGAACCTCGCTTACGGGACAAAAATAAACCCCGAACTATCGCTCGGGTTCACGGTAAAGCTATTTGATGAAGCCATAAGTAATACCTCGCGGTTCGGGTTTGCGGCAGACATAGGCGGTATTTATAAACTGCCTGTCAAGGACCTTCAGATGGGGTTTGTCATAACAAACCTCGGGCCTAAATTCGGATTTGGCGACACTTTCATGCTGCCAATACAGTTTAAAGGCGGCTTGAGCTATACCGGAGTAAAAAACCTTATGGTTAACCTGGATTACATACAACCCATAGAGACCAATGGAATAGTCGCGGTGGGGTTTGAATACTGGTATAAGAATATCATAGCTATACGCATGGGATACCAGTTTCAGGGAAAAATCGATCCAAATGCCCTTTATAATTACGTGGCCAGCCCCGGAGTACTTGCCGGATTTGTGGCGGGCGCGGGTATAAAATTAGACATATATGAGCTTGATTACTGTTACAAGCAGTATGGTGTTCTTGAAAGCACGCACAGGATAGGGCTGACGCTTAAGTTTAAATAATACGCGGGTTTAAATAATATGCGGATTAAAATGATATACTGGCCCGGGAAATTAAGCATTAAGAAAAGGGATATAGTCTTTTTTTATATGCGTTTCAAACAGCTGTGGGGATTGCCATTAATACAAATTCGGATTTATCGGTAAAATGTTATGTTTTGGAAAAGATGTCCGGTCAAATAAAATTCAGGAGGCGAAGATGGCAAGGGTAGTTTTAAAAAACGTTGGGAAAAAGTATGGCAATGTTGTGGCCGTAAAAGACGCTAATATAGTCTGCGAAGACAAGGAATTTTTAATACTTGTAGGGCCGTCAGGGTGCGGTAAGACAACGACGCTGCGCATGATAGCGGGCCTGGAAGAGATAACAACCGGCGAGATATACATAGACGATGTGCTTGTAAATGACATACCGCCCAAAGACAGGGATATAGCGATGGTGTTCCAGAACTACGCGCTGTACCCGCATATGACAGTATATGAGAACATGGCATTCGGATTAAAGCTGAGGAAGTACCCGGAAGCGGAGATCAAGCAGAGGGTAATGGAAGCTGCGGACATACTGAGTATAGAGAGATATTTGAAGAGAAAGCCCAAGGAACTTTCCGGCGGAGAAAGGCAGAGGGTGGCCGTGGGCCGCGCCATAGTCAGGAAACCCAAAGTATTTTTATTTGACGAGCCGTTGTCAAACCTGGACGCGAAGCTGAGGGTGCAGATGAGGGCGGAGTTGTCAAAGCTGCACACCAGGCTGCAGGCGACGATGATATATGTGACACATGACCAGGTAGAGGCCATGACAATGGGGGAAAAGATAGTTGTGATGAAGGCCACGGAGATACACCAGATATCGCCGCCGAAAGAACTGTATGACAAACCGAAAAACAAGTTTGTGGCCGGATTCATAGGGAGCCCGTCGATGAACTTCATAGACGGGACATTGGAGTCGAAAAAAGGCGGATTGTATTTCAACGAAGAGAATTTTGAAGTGCGGCTGCCGGATGCCATGGCGGAAAAGTTAAAGAGCCAGGCAGGGCAGGATATAACAATGGGGATAAGACCGGAAGACATATATGACAAGGTATACGCGCCGAACGCGAGCGCGGATAACACGGTGGCCGCGACGGTCGAGGTCGTGGAGCACCTTGGAAGCGAAAGTTTTGTGTACTTAACGACCGGAAAGACGCCGTTTATAGCAAAGATGGATTCTGACGCCGAGGTTGAGGTAAATCAGGAAGTGGAGCTTGTGTTTGACATGAACAAGGCCCATTTCTTTGATTCCAAGACCGAAGCTGCCATAATTTAAAAGGAGGTAGTTTGATGAATGGTATAAAAATTAAAGTTTTAGCAATAGCCGCGTCAGCAGTTATTTTTTCAGCGGGTCTTTTTGCCGCTGCCCCGCAATCGGTTCAGTTTGCAGGGGAATCAATGGCAATAGGCGTGGGCGCAAGGCCTTTGGGCATGGGCGCGACATTTGCCGGTATTGCGGACGACGCTTCCACTTCATATTGGAACCCTGCGGGCATGACGAACATTAACGGGGTTGAGGTATCGAGCGTTAAGCTGACAAGGATCAATGATCTTGATACAAATTATTCCTACGTCAACCTTGTTTATAATACCGGCGTAGCCGGAGCGATTGGCATAGGCTGGCTCAGGCAGTCAATCGGGGGTATAACGATTACCGATTCATCGGGAACCATTGTTCCTGGAAAGGATAACATGTCGAACGCTGATAATGTTATATACCTCGCTTATGCGTACCCGATAACCAAGGGATTTTCAATAGGCTTGGGCGGAAAACTAATGCTTGGAAACTATCCCAACCAATACTCCACTGTTAACTACATGGGCGGAGGGCTTGACGTGGGTTTCTTCTTCAAAGCGGGTGAATTTGTGAAAGAACTGAAAGGGCTGCAGCTTGGCTTGAATCTTCAGGATGTAATTACCGAGATCAAATGGGATCCGATATCGGGCGTAACCACTACCGCCGGAACCACGGAAAAAGTTGACATGAACGCCAAGCCCGGCATAGCGTATAAGATCGATTTTGGACAGTTCGAAATAACGCCCGCGATAGACCTTGACACCAAATATCAGCTTATAATTCACGGCGGTATGGAACTCTGGTGGAACAAGATGATAGCGATACGCGGAGGCATAAAAAGCTGGGGCGGAATCTCGAACGGCACGGCCGGCGGCACCCTGACCCAGAGGATGGACTGGAGCATGGGAGCTTCGATCAGATGGTACTTTATCGGCATAGACTATGCTTATGTAGATTCCGAGCTGACGCCCGTACAGTACCTCTCAATTGTCGGGAAATTCTGATCAGTTAAAAAACGGCTGAAAAGCGTTTCAGCGCAAATAAAAAGTTACGAAAAGGGATCATATATAGGTTATTTTAAAAGATAGGAGGGAGGGATCCCTCCTATCTTTTCTTATTAAAACAGGAGGTTCGTGCATGCGATACGGATATTTTGACGACGAGAACAGGGAATATGTTATAACAAGGCCCGATACACCGCTTCCGTGGATCAATTATCTCGGGGTTGATTCCTACTGCGGGCTCATGTCAAATACGGCAGGCGGATACAGCTTTTATAAGGACGCGGCGCACAGGCGTCTTTTGCGCTACAGGTATAATAACGTTCCTTCAGACAGGCCGGGCAGGTATATTTACCTGCGCGATAATAAATCAAAAGATTACTGGTCCGCCTCATGGCAGCCAACAAATAAGGACCTGAAAAAATATAAATATGAATGCAGGCACGGCCTTTCGTACACGAAGATCAGCGCCGAGTACGCGGGCATCAAGAGCGAAACCGCGTATTTTGTTCCTATAGGCGAGGCAAATGAAATATGGAGGATCAAGGTAAAAAACAACACAAACAAGGCGCGTTCGATCAGTTTGTTTACTTATGTGGAGTTCTGTCTTTGGGACGCTTTAAACGACATGACCGATTACCAGTACAACCTCAACATAGGAAAGACGGAATTCAGGAATAATTGCATGTACCATCTGACGCTCTATAACATGCACAAGCATAATTTCGCCTACTTCTGGTCAAACACGAAAGTTGCTTCATACGACGGCGTAAGGCAGGATTTTGTCGGACCGTACAGGGGCGAAGCAAACCCGATCGCGGTTGAAAACGGCAAGTGTTCGGGTTCTCTTGCGGTCGGATGGGCGCCGTTCGGTGGATTAAACGTAAACCTCACGCTTAAGGCAAAGGAAGAAAAAGAAGTGGTGTTTGTGCTGGGATATGGCGAAGGCCTGGGCGTTGAAAAGAAAATAATGGAAAAGTACAAGAACCCGAAAAACGTGGACAAGGCTTTGGCGGAATTAAAATCGCACTGGGACGAAAATCTCGCGAAGTACACGGTAGAGACTCCGGACCCGGCGGTTAATTCCATGGTCAATATCTGGAACCAGTACCAGTGCAAGACAACATTTAACTGGTCGCGTTCGGCCTCCTACTATGAAGCGGGCGGCGAGCGGGGCATGGGTTTCCGCGACTCAAACCAGGATACGCTCGGGTTTGCCCACCAGATACCCGACAAAGTGCGCTTAAGGCTGATCGACATAGCCTCGGTGCAGTTCCCGGAAGGCCGCGCGCATCACGGCTACTCGCCTTTGACCAAAAAAGGCAGCAAGGAAGGCTTCGGCGACGACCATTTGTGGCTGGTACAGGCAGTGCATAATTATATAAAAGAAACAGGCGACATGAACTTTTTAAATGAGCTTGTCCCGTATACGGACGGAAGCCGCGGCAAGATGTATGAACACGTGCAGAGAGCCGTGGAATATTCATGGAACAACACAGGTTACCATGGCCTGCCAAAAGCAGGGACAGCCGACTGGAACGACTGCCTTAACTTAAGCGGGCCGAAAGGCATGGGCGTATCGGTCATGATAGCCTGCCAGTTTGTAATGGGCGCCAACCTGCTTTCGGAACTCGCAGAAAAATCAGGCAGGGTGCTTGATGTGGAAAAATACAGGGATATGGCCGTGGAAATGAAGAAAAGGATCAATGAAAAAGCCTGGGACGGCGAGTGGTACATGAGGGCCTTTGACGACAACGGTACGCCGGTCGGGACATCCAAAACCGAAGAGGGAAAAATATGGCTTGAATCAAACACCTGGGCGGTAATGTCGGGGGTTGCCGAAGGCGACAGGATGATACAGACACTGGACTCGATAAAAAAGAACCTTTACACAAAATACGGCATAGTGCTTTTCTACCCGGCATATTCACAGTACCATCCCGAGCTCGGCTATGTTTCGGTATTCCCGAGGGGCCTAAAAGAAAACGCGGCGATATTCTGCCACACAAATCCGTGGGCCATGTGTGCGGAAGCCATTGCCGGCCGCGGGGAGCAGGCATTTAAGTACTACAAGACCATACTGCCTTCCGCTTCAAACGACATAGCCGATATACACTGGACAGAGCCGTATGTATACTCGCAGATGATAGCTGGAAAAGAGCATAAGGACTTCGGGCAGGCAAAGAACAGCTGGCTGACCGGTACCGCGGCATGGAACTTTGTGGCGGCTTCACAGTATATACTCGGGGTAAGGCCGGATTTTGACGGATTGATCATAGACCCCTGCATACCCAAAACATGGAAGGGTTTTAAGGTTAAAAGGGTATGGAGGGGCACGACATACCGTATCAACGTGACAAACCCGAAGAAGGTAAACAAGGGCGTGTTTAACCTGACCGTTGACGGAAAAGCTGTTAAAGGCAATAAAGCGCCTATATTCAAGGACGGCAGGGAACATACAGTTGAAGCAGTAATGGGATAGGCGGGTAATTGGGGAAAATGGAGAGAAGGTTATCCAAACCACAAAAACAGAAAAAACTTAAGATATTGATCGCGGCCTCGGAAGTCGTGCCTTTTGCAAAGACAGGCGGCCTGGCTGATGTGACGGGCGCGCTGCCAAAGGCGCTGCGCAGCCTGGGACATGATGTGCGCGTGGTCATGCCGTTTTACCGCCAGATAGACCGGATAAAATACTGCATAAAGCAAACCGAAAAAAAGATAAGCATAAATATAGCCCTTGTCGACCACCCGGCTATCATTCATGAAGGATTCCTGCCTGATTCAGATGTTCCGGTTTACTTTATTGATTGTAAAAGTTTTTTTGACAGGGAGGAAATATACCGCACATCCCGCGGCGAGTACTGGGATAATAACGAGCGTTTCATGTATTTTTCAAAGGCTGTTATTGAAATGATCAGGGTCTCGGACTGGGTGCCTGAAGTTATAAACTGCAATGACTGGCATACGGGCCTGATCCCGGTATTCTTAAAAACAATATACGCTTTTGACCCGGCCTTAAAGGACATTGCCGCGGTTTACTCCATCCACAACATAGCCTACCAGGGTTTTGCCTCAAAAGACATGATATCCCACGCCGGCCTGCCATGGGACATATTTAACATGCACCAGCTTGAATTCTACGGCGGCATCAATTACATGAAGGGCGGCATTGTATTCTCCGATGCAATCAATACGGTCTCGGAAAAATACAAGGAAGAAATAAAAACACCCGAATACAGTTATTACCTCGAAGGCGTATTGGCCGCAAGGGACAAGGATCTATTCGGCATCTTAAACGGTATAGACTACACGTCATGGGACCCGGCAACAGACAAGTGCCTGCCCGTAAACTATACGCCAGAAAACATGGCCCCCAAGGAAGAAATAAAGAAAAAACTTCTCGGAGAATTCGGGTTAAAGTATTATGAAAATGTCCCGGTAATAGGCATGGTCTCAAGGCTGGACCAACAGAAGGGCCTTGATTTTATAGAAACCATAATTGAAGAAATGATGAAGTTAAACCTGCAGTTCGTGGTCTTAGGCACAGGCGAAGAGCATTATCACCGGCTGTTCCGTGAATTAACGGCAAGATATCCGGAAAAATTGGGCGTGTCCCTGAAATTTGACAACAGCACCGCACACAATATTTACGCAGGTTCTGACATGTTCCTGATGCCGTCCAGGTTTGAGCCCTGCGGCCTGGGCCAGCTGATATCGTTAAAGTACGGCACAGTCCCGATAGTAAGGGAAACAGGCGGCCTGGCAGACACCATTAAACAGTATGATTTTAAGGCCAAAAAAGGGAACGGCTTCACGTTCCAGGGTTACAACCCGTGGGACCTGTTCAGGGCCATACACGTAGCCACAGACACATACAAAAACAAATCAGTATGGGAGAGGCTCCAGCAGGCCGGCATGAAAGAGAACTTCTCCTGGGACATAGCCGCGGCCAAATACGTGGAATTATACTACCTGGCAATACACAATAAAAACTTGAAAAATACCGAAAAATCTGTATAATATCACAGTTTTATAAAATGTGATTTTCTGGATAAAAAAAAGAATATAGAGCATGTCCCCATCGTCTAACGGTTAGGACACCGCCCTTTCACGGCGGTAATGGGAGTTCGATTCTCCCTGAGGACGCCAAAAACGATGGCCAGCGTAAGCTGGCCATCGTTTTTGGCGGAGCAGATTGAGCAGGTTGAACAGTTGAGCAGGTTGACGAACTAATCTAAACAAACTCAACTGTTTGCCGCACCACCACGCAATCTGCGGTCAATCTGCTCAACCTGCTCAATCTGTTCAGGTTTTGGTTTCAAAACGTAGGGGGTGATAATTCAAGTTTTCCATATGTGTTGAGCGTCAAAACTCACTGAATTTTATAATCTAAAACTCATTCTTCCGGTTTCATTCCGGCTTGTTTTTTGTCCTCTCCACCTGCTCAATCTGTTCAACTGTTCGACTTCAAAATATATGGGGTAAGTTTATGTTCATGTTCGAAAACCTGCAGGTCTACCAAAAGTCCGTAGACCTTGCCGAAAAGATCACATCCATCACCCACGATTTCCCGAAAGGCTACTTCTACTTAACGGACCAGCTAAACCGGGCGATTCTCTCCGTAACCCTGAACATCACCGAAGGCAACGGCCGTTGGCATAAAAACGACCGCAAACATTTTTTCTATATCTCCCGGGGTTCGACCCAGGAGTGTGTGCCTATTCTGGAACTGTGCAGGCGCAAGAAACTTATTTCAGATGAGGTTAATATGGAATGAAAATAGGCTCGGAAAACTACAAAAACATTAAAGCAAAGGTCAAATTTTGCCGATAATGGTATAACGATGAAGTAGGCACCACAATTGGTTGACTAATTGTCTAACTTATTGTAATATTCTTTATGGGACAAATAAGGATAGATACAAAAAGTTATCAAAACATTGACTTGGCACGATATCATTTTAGAAAGACACATAATTACTTTAATGTAGTGATAAGTAATATGTATTATGGAGTATTTCAACTAATAAAGCATAAGCTATATAATTGGTATATTAACAATCATCGCTCAACAAAAGAAGTTGATTTTTTTAAACACAGTGATATCAAAACAAGACTTAAAGAATATGCATTAGATAAACAGGTTGCAGGATATGCACCTCAAATACAAACAAGGGTTGAAGATTATTTGTATTCTCTTCGAGAAACGAGAAGAGTATCAGATTATCACTTTACAAGTCCTATCATAGAACACGAGGAATTTAGAACTTTACTGGTAAAAAGTAGATTTATAATAGAGGTAATGAATAAAATATTTTAGGAGAATTATGAGAAAAAATGATGCAGTGATAAGCCGAATAAAGGATGAATTAAAGGAAAAGTTTAGCCCTAAAAAGTTAGTTTCTAAATTTGATTCTGATTCGCAAGAATACGTTATAATGGTTGATAGAAAAACCATTAGGCGTAAAGATTTTGCAGAATGGAGCGTTAGGCTATTAGATGATGTTAGAAAAATGAATATTAATTTAGTTTTCACGTCACATATTCCCGTGGAAACTTTAACCGAATATAAGAAGGTTGGTATATATTCGGAAATGTTAAAAACAATTTGGAGTTCTTTCGAAAAGTTAGAAAAAGTAGATGTAAAATTAGAGTTTGTTTCGGAAAATGTATCAGGTGACTATGGATGGAATAAGTTTTTGGTAAAAAGCCAGATGAAAACTCAAAATAAAATTGCAACGAATGATTTTGGATTAAATAGAGTGGAAGTTAAAAAAGTTATCAATACGGAATTAACAACGATTAAATTTCAAAGGGACTTTGCGGTGGCGGCATAATGTCTGAAAACCAGAATAACAATATCAATATAAGCACAATACTTTTAGAAGAGTTAGAATTTAAGCGTAAACCAAACGTGCCTGATTATTTAATTGATGCATCGAAGTTTGATGCAGGTAAATTAGATTTTGCAACGTCGATAGAAAGGGCATTCTCCGAAAAAGGGGATGCGTTAATATTAAGAGTTAGAATTGCGATTACTGAAAAGGATGTTGCAGAACCGACGTTTAATCTTGTCTGTAAGATGGTTGGAATATTTAGTCAGGAAGAATCAGGCAGTATTTCTCTTGAAAAATTTGCCGAATATAATGCACCTGCTATAATAATTCCTTATATGAGAGAAGTCATAAGCAGTATATCAACGAAAGCAGGAATAATACCAATTATAATTCCACCACTAAATTTAATTAAAATGATAAATGAAGCAAAGACCATTCCTGGTGACGATAAGAAATTAATGCAAGATAAAAAATAATTCCGATAGTCTATTATATAAGATAATCGGTTTCTCCGTCCTCATCCAGTTGCGAATGTCGTCTATCTTGGAACGCCAATACAGAAGAGCCGTTTTGTCACAAGCAGAACGGCTTTTTTTCGTTATGGGACAAGGTTAATCCAAATAGACAAAAGTTCAAGTTTTATCCATCAAAACAGACAGGCAGACCGACCGACCAACCAACCAACCAACCAACCAACCAACCAACCAACCAACCAACCAACCAACCAACACTCGAACTTTAACCTTGCCTTTGTTATTTGTGGTGGCAAAATATGAATAGGATGAGAAATAAAGGGGAAAAATTAATAATCAACTCACACCGGCTCACCCATCACATATTCGCTGGAGGCTTATAAATGGAAATAAAAAATATGGTAATTATTGTTCTTTTATCAGTTTGTATTTTTATTTCTTGTCAGGGGAAGGATAAAAAGGTAAAACAAGCAGAGAATAATCAGTCAAAAAATAACCAGCATCTTTATACGGATATAACCCGGGTTGAAGAGGATATTCCAACTCAAGTTGAAAATGCTACTCCAACAGAAAACAAACAATATACTATTAAAGGCATTGAACAAATTCGTAACGACATTTTAAAAGAATCAGTACTCAATTTCTGTAAATTTACCAAAAAGCAAAATTACTCGGCTATTTATAAATATTTGTCAAAGGGTTATTTTGAATTACTACCTTCTAAGACTAAAATTAAGACAGCCAATCAGTATATCGATTTTATGCGTAATTCATCGGAGATGGAAGAGACAAAAACTGACAAATTTTTGAAAATTATGAGCGTGCAATACATTGATGTCGCAACGGCCTATGTTGAAATTGTAAGCGAAGCGATTAACGAAGGTGACTATCATAAAGTTAAATCGATTTATGTTTTTAAAATGGAAAATGGAATATGGAAATTTGACGGCATAGTTTTAAAAAGCATTAAAATCATTAAAACCATTCTTAATCGAGATATGGAAGAAACCCCTATGTAAGTTTACAATCAAGCCAACTGCAAATAAAAAACAAAGGAGCCTGTGCATATGCCGGTCTTAAAACCCAAAAGCAAAGCCGTAAGCGCCTTCATAAGGCGGTACCCCCCAAATGTCAGGAAAACACTTGAAAAGATCCGTGAAACCGTGCGAAAGGCTGCTCCGGCTGCTGAAGAAACCATCAGTTACATGATGCCGGCTTATAAACTGAACGGGATCCTGGTTTACTTTTCCGGATTTAAGGACCACATCAGTTTTTTCCCGACCTCCTCGGGGATAAAGGCGTTTAAAACGGAACTGTCCGGCTACGACCTGTCAAAAGGCACGGTGCATTTCCAGCCGGATTAACCCATACCATATGGTTTGATAACTAAAATCGTAAAATTCAGGGTTAAGGAAAATTTTATAGCAAAGAAAAAAAACGCATAAACTACCGCGTTATTTCGGAGTAAAATGTGCAGCTTTTATGGAACTTTTTTGGGTTTTAACTGTCCAATATATATCTATATTTATAAGCCCAAAACCAGAGGTGAAAAGATGAAAAAAGCAATGTCCGCAGTTTTAGTTATGATCAGTTTCTTGTTTTTTGTGGTATTATCCCAGGGCTGCGCCGCTAAGCACACGCCGGCTTCTGTAACAGGCGCTGACAATTCCGCAACAATCCAGTCATGCGTACCTAAAAAAGGCAATAATGTTTTTGCCGGCGATTTTTATGCCAAATGCAAGGACACCACAAGCGGAAATGTGTTTTTCTCGCCTTATTCGATTTTTTCCGCGCTTTCAATGACATACGAAGGGGCAAAAGGCGCCACGGCTGACCAGATGGCTGCCGTGTTGCACCTTCCGAGCGATTCGGCTGCGCGCTTGGCCGGATTTGTCGAGCTTATGGGAGCCATTAACGCGCCCGGGAAAAATTACACTCTTAGTACGGCAAACAACCTCTGGCTTCAGACGGATTTCACTGTTTATCCGAGTTATACCTCTGTACTCACGCAGTATTACCTTGCTACTATCACGCTTCTTGATTTTGTGAATGATACGGAAAATTCGAGGTTGACCATAAACAATACGGTGGCAAACGAGACAAATAATAAAATAACAGACCTCTTGCCGTCCGGCACCATTACGAATAAAACACGGCTTGTACTTACCAATGCGATTTATATGAAGGCTGACTGGGCGATCAAGTTCAAGGCGGCACTTACAATTACCGATAATTTCAATACCACTGCCTCAACGCCGGTTAAGGTATCCATGATGAGCCAGACTCTTGGAGGCAGCATAGAGGATTATTACGGCGCAGCGCAGGTATATGAGATGCCTTATGTGAACAATGAACTTTCAATGTTCATCTTTTTGCCGCTCCAGGGCCAGATGGCAGGCCTGGAAAGCGTTATGACAGGGAACAAGTTAAATGACTGGTTCGCGGCCAGGACAGCTCCCGCGGCTCTGATAATAGGCGGGGTTGAGGTAATACTCCCGAAATTCACATTTACGGAAAACTATGACCTTACATCAGTACTGCCGGCTATGGGAATGCCGCTGGCGTTTTCGGAAACTGGCGCTGATTTTACGGGCATAGCAAAGATCCCGGGCAAAAATCTTTATATTTCAAAGGTGCTGCATAAGGCTTTTGTGTCCGTTGACGAAGCGGGAACAGAAGCTGCCGCGGCCACGGCCGTGATAATTACGGTAATCACTTCAATCGCAACACAACCCCTTATCCCGCAGATTTTCAGGGTTGACCATCCGTTTATTTTCGTGATAAGGGAAAACACCACGAACGCGATTCTTTTCATGGGCAGGGTAATGGACCCGACGGCAAATTAAGGATATAAAGGCAAATCAAAGCAACTGTCCTGTGTGCAGCAGGGGAATAAACGCAGATTCTTCCCGTTTAAAACCATTGACACATCCGCTTCTTCCTTTATAATAAAACAGTAAACCAATATCACGGAGGCGCTTGTGGCTGCGTACAAGGACAAAACACCTGACTGGGCAAAAAACTCCATAGGATACATTTGTTTTGTGGATTCTTTTGCCTCGTCTGTGACTGACCCGCAGGGGAAAAAGGAAATATACACAGGCGACGCTTACGGCGAGAAAATAACCAAGCTTCAATGGCATGAAAAAGACCCCACGCTCCACCATAACAGCGGTTTTTACGGCGGCGACCTGAATGGTGCGGCATATGCCTCTGATTATCTAAAGGAACTCGGTGTTGACCTGATTTATCTTACCCCTGTATTTAAAGCCCTCAGCAACCACAAATACGACACTCTCGACCACCTGAGCATAGACCCCCATTTCGGGGATATTAATGATTTCAAAGATATGGTTAAAACTTTTCATTCCAAAGGCATTAAGGTCATTATTGACGGCGTATTTAACCATACAAGTTCCGAACATGAGTGGTATAAAAAGGCAAAAGCAGGCGACCCGAAATATAAGGCTATGTATCAGGTGAATAAGGAAGGCTACTTCATGGTATGGAACGGGATTGAAACCCTGCCTGTTCTCAACCAGGAAAACGCTGATGTAATAGAATATCTATACAGCGGAAAAAACAGCGTGGTGAAGTACTGGTTAAAGCAGGGCGCGGATGGGTGGCGGCTTGATGTGGCTGAGCGGCTCGGAATAAAGTCGCTTGAAAGGATAAGGACGGCGATAAAAGAAACAGATGAGGACAAACTGCTCATTGGCGAGGTTGTCGAAACATACGGGAAAGAGTGGCTCGCAGACGGGCTTTTGGACGGCGTCATGAATTATGTTTTCAGGGGGACAACAGCGAACTTTATGACGGGGAAGATAGACGGCAAGAACTATATGGCGGAACTGGTGAAAATGTACGGGGAATACCCTGAAGAAAAACTGCGCGCAAGCTGGAACTTGATCTCGACCCACGACACAAACCGGCTGCTGTATGATGTGGGAAATGACGAGGGCTTGTTTAAGATAGCTGTGGCGCTGCAGTTTACCTATCCTGGCGCGCCCATGATATATTTCGGCGATGAGCTTGGCACCACAAAGGGCCAAAAAGAAGAGGAAAACCGCATGGGTCTTGACTGGGAAGTGGTGAACAGCTATGAGAAGTATTCGGCGGGATCTCCCATGGAGTGGGGGAAAGTGAACAGGTACAACAGTTTCCACGGGTTTTACAAGCACATGATATGGATCAGAAAAAGTTTAAGCGCGCTTAATGACGGCGATTTTATCGAATCCTACGCTTCTGAAAATGTGCTGGCCTTTTTCAGGAGCAACAAAGACAGCATTGTATTTGTGATAATTAACAAAGGCAATGATATTTCAGTCAGACTTAATATACCTGAATCGATCATAAGCAGGGCAGGGCAGTTAAAATGTATTTACGGCGGCAACGGATACTTTAAGCCTGACAGAAATATGATAGATTTCTACATTGGCGGCAGGAACGCCTATATTTTTGCGGGATAAAAGCATTTGATAAATATCAAAACTTAAGTTACAATCTATACGAAGTTAATTAATATATAACGGAGTTAAAAATGCCAATAGGCGAGATGTATATGGACAGGCGAAAGCATAAGAGGGCGCAGGCAAAACTCACCGTGACTTACAGGGTCATGTCTGATGATGAGTTTGAAAAGCCCGTGCCTGAAACCGAAAGGCGCCGCAAAGTTGAAACTGAAGACATAAGCACAACAGGATTGCAGCTCATATGTGATGAAGAAATAGGAAAGGATAAAATAGTAAGGCTTGACGTAGACATGGACAACACGGGAGGGACCCTTGCGACTTTCGCGGAAGTCAAATGGGCAAGGCGGGATGATGCCTTAAAAAAATACAGGGTTGGCCTGCAATTTCTGGTCGTAAAAGAAGACCACATAGCGGCAATCAGGAAGATAACAGGAGAATAGTTCATATTCTCCGGAAAAAACGCGAATAAAATATGGGAAAAAGCATTTTGAAAGTTTTATGTCAGTTTTTAATTGACATCGTCTAAAATAGAGGTATAATGTATAGACACAACAGGATACTAAATTATCTTCTTTACAGGAGGTTGTTTGCATGATAAATATCGATACGCTTCTCAGGGTAATGTTTGAAAAAGGTGCTTCAGACCTTCATCTAACCGTGGGATTGCCGCCTATGCTGCGTATAGACGGGGACATGGTACAGACTGAATTTGAGAAAATGAGGCCCGATGACTGTCAGCACATAATATACAGCATATTGACCGACGAGCAAAAGGAAAAATTTGAAAGGGAAAACGAGCTTGATATTTCTTTCGGTGTTGAGGGTATAGGCCGCGTCAGGATGAATGTATTCAAGCAAAGAGGCGCGGTTGCGGCCGCGCTGCGCAACATACCCATGCATATTTTAACTTTTGACGAACTCGGGATGCCGCAGGTCATAAATGACATCGTAAAAACCCCCAAAGGCCTGATACTTGTCACAGGCCCGACAGGCTCCGGGAAATCCACTACGCTCGCTTCCATGGTTGACTGGATCAATTCCCACGAAGCGGGGCACATCATGACGATAGAGGACCCTATAGAATATATCCATACCCATAAAAACTGCATAGTTAACCAGCGGGAAGTCGGCACAGATACGGCCAGTTTCGCTACAGCATTAAAATATGTATTAAGGCAGGACCCGGATGTCATATTAGTCGGCGAAATGAGGGATTTGGAAACCATACAGGCCGCGCTGACCATAGCTGAAACGGGGCACCTTGTTTTCGGAACGCTTCACACGCCTGACGCGGTACAGGCAATTAACCGTATCATTGACGTTTTTCCGGCGCACCAGCAGCAGCAGGTGAGGGCGCAGATCTCATTTACATTGCAGGCTGTAATATCACAGCAGTTGCTTCCAAAGGCCTATTCCACGGGCAGGGCAATGGCCGTGGAAGTATTGATATCAACCGCGGCTATTAAAAACCTGATAAGGGAAGAAAAAGTTCACCAAATATACTCCATAATGCAGACAGGAACGGAATACGGGATGAAAACCATGAACCAGTCTCTGGCCGAACTTTACCAGAAACAGCTTGTAACTTATAATGAAATATTTGCAAGGACATCGGACTCAAAGGACCTGCAAAGAATCATATCGACCGGCGGGAACGCCGGCAGCAGCGGGAATTTTTAAGGCTAAAAAGCAGCCCCATGGTCTTAAGGGTTGAAATTTATGGCGGAGGATTTTAGTGCCTACATTTTCTTACAAGGCAAAAACACCTGACGGCAAGGTCATTGACGGGCAGATAGAGGCGGACAGCGAAGAAACGCTTCAGCATAAAATGAAGCAGCAGAAACTTGTTGTCATATCGGTAACCAAGCAGGGCGGATGGGCCGCGATCTTTAATGCGGGTCCGCAGGTAAAAACATCCCTAATTTCAATATTATCCCGCCAGTTTTCCACCATGATCACCGCGGGACTCCCGGTTCTTCAGGCTTTAAGCATACTTGCCGATCAACAGGAAGATAAGATTTTTAAGAACGTTCTGATCAAGATAAGGGATGACATAGGCAGCGGGGCAAACCTGTCGGACGCCATGTCAAAGTACCCGACCGTATTTTCCACGCTTTACTGCAACATGATAAAAGCAGGCGAAATGTCAGGTTCTTTGGACCAGATTTTGGACAGACTGTCGACATTCCTTGAAAAAGCAGAAAACTTAAACGCAAAAATAAAAGGCGCGATGTCATATCCGATAACAATCCTTGTGATCGCGACAGTAATAATAATCATACTGCTCGTAAAAGTTGTGCCGTCGTTTAAGGAGGTTTTTTCGAGTTTTGGGGGAAAGCTTCCGCCAATGACACAGGTTCTCCTGGATGTCAGCGCGTTTGAACAAAAATACGCTATTTTTGAGATCATTGGCATGGGTTTGATAGGGTTTGCTTTTAACGTGGCAAAAAAAACGGAAAAAGGCGGGTATATAATTGACAAATATATGCTTAAATTGCCGGTATTCGGTCTTTTAATAAAAAAACAGACCGTGGCCAGGTTTTCGAGAACGCTTGGAACGCTTTTGAAGTCCGGCGTTGGGATCCTGGATGCCCTGGAAACAGTAGCCAGGTCTTCGGGAAATAAGGTTGTGGAAAAAGCTCTCCTTGACACAAGGGCCGCTGTCAGGGAAGGGCAGAACCTGACTGATCCTATGAAAGCCACGGGACTTTTCCCGACCATGGTAACCCAGATGGTGGCGGTCGGCGAAGAAACAGGGCAATTGGATGACATGCTTTTGAGGATGTCTGATTTTTACGACGCGGAAGTAGATACTGCGGTGGAGTCGCTTATGTCAATGATCGAGCCCATGATTATGTCGATTTTAGGCGTTGTAATAGGATATCTGGTTATAGCCATGTTCCTGCCAATGTTTTCCATGGGCGAAATGATCAAATAATGGCAAAATGAACAAATAAAAATAGTAACAAAAAACTTGACAAAATGCAGGTTGACGGCTATAATAACTTTAAGAGGCTTAAAATTTTAAAAGAAAAAGGAGGTGAGAGTATGAGAAAACAGAAAGGTTTTACATTGATCGAGCTCATGATCGTCGTTGCCATCATTGGTATCTTGGCAGCGGTAGCAATCCCGAAATTCGCTCAAATGCTTGAAAAAGCAAGAGAAGGCGCAACAAAAGGAAACGTGGGTGCCATCAAATCGGCAATATCGATTTATTATGGTGACAACCAGGGTATTTTTCCGACGTCATTAACAGATCTTATGTTCCAGAAATATTTGAGCGCAATGCCGGCGGTGAAAGTTACACATCCGTCCAATTTGGGAGGAAACACGCTTAGCGGTTCATCAATAGGCGTGATAGTTGATCAGGCATTGGCACCAGCGGCAATTGGTGCAGCCACAGACGGATGGAAGTACAATACAGTTGATGGAAATGTCTATGTAAATAATTCCCAGACAGATTCGTCCGGAACCAATTATTCAATGTACGGATACCAGTAAAACATCATTTCGAAAAGGCCGGAAATTTTCCAAAAGAAAATTCCGGCCTTTTTTTTTGATGGTTGTTTGTTTTTCGGAGCTTGCGCGACGAAAAACAATTACAACCATCAATCCCCGGTCAAGTCCTCGCCTACTGGCGAGGACGAGCGGGATAATATAATAGTACGGGTGGGTTGTCTTGTTTTGCCTTGCCTTGCCTTGCTTGAGCGAGGAAAAACAAACAACCATCAATCCCCGCAAAAATCCGGAATAAGCGGTAAAAATGGGAAAGTCCACACAGGAGGCATGCCATCACCGTTATAGCAACGGCTTTTTTTATTTTTATATATGGTCTTTGTATTGGAAGTTTCCTGAATGTATGCATTTACAGGATACCTGCCGGGAAATCAATAATTAACCCGCCATCATCATGTCCCAAATGCAAGAAGCCAATTAAAGCCTATGATAATATACCACTTTTAAGTTTTTTAATGCTTAAGGGCCGCTGCAGGAACTGTTCTGCGAAAATTTCGCTGAGATACCCGTTTATTGAATTCATCACGGGATTGCTGTTTGTTATCTTTTTTCTTAAGTTTGGACTTGAAAAAATCTATTTTTTTTATATAATAATGGTAGGATATATGGTAACACTGGCGTTCATTGATATTGACAAAAGAATAGTTCCGGACGGCATTGTCCTGTGTTTAACCGTTACAGGGATGGTTTTTGGAATATTTGGCGTAAATCCAGGGGTCAGTATTTTTGAAGGTATTATCGGCGCTGTTGCCGGAGGATTAATAATGCTTGTCCTGTATATTTTCTCCAACGGCAAGATAGGCGAAGGTGATATAAAACTGATTGCCGCAATGGGGCTTTGTACCGGGTTTAAGGAAATAACAGGCATAATAACTTACGCTTTCATAATTGGCGGTGCTTACGCGTTTTTATTGCTCGCGCGGGGCAGACATAAGAAAACTGACGCTGTAGCTTTTGTGCCATTCATAGCGGCCGCGTTTATTTTAAGGGCATTGATACAATAATATGCCGTAAAGCAGCGGTAAATAAAGTATCGGGAGAGTAAATGGGACTTTTTGAAAATCAGTTAATCGGCCTGGATATAGGTTCTTCGACTATAAAAGCCGTCAAGCTGAAAAAGTTAAAAGAGGGTTTTGAACTGACCGGAGCGGAGATTATAAACGTTTCTTCCGAATCGGCCGATGAAATGGATCCTGACGTAAAACACGCGCTGTTTGTCAATACCATCAAAAAGATCATCAAACAAAAAAACATAAGCGGCAAAAAAGTTGTCACGGCCATACCAAGCGATTCAGCCATCATACGCTACATTAAAGTCCCTTATATGACGGAAGAAGAATTAAAAAACATGATTCCCTATGACGCGGAGCAGTACATACCGCTCGGCATGGACCAGGTTGTTTTTGACTACAAGGTTTTAAATGAGATTGAGGAAGAAAACCAGAAAAAACTGGAAGTCCTGCTTGTGGCGGTAAAAAATGAAACCATGGGACAGCACCTTACTCTTCTCAAAGATGCGGGCGTGGAACCGGTCGTAATAGACGTGGATTCTTTTTCGCTGTGCAACGCGTACTCGCTCAATGTAAATGACGATTCCGAAACGGGTGTTAAAGCCGACACCGTGGCCCTGATAAACATGGGGGCGAAATTTACAACGATCACGATCTGCGAAAAAGACATACCCCACTTAACGCGCGATGTTAATATCGGCGGGAATAATTTTACAAAGGAAATACAGAGGGAGTTTAACCTGAGTTTTTCCCAGGCTGAGGAAATGAAAAAACAACACGCGGCTATAGTAGTGGAAAGCGAAGCGCTTCTTTTGAATTCCATGCCTTCTTCCGATGATGATAAATCTTCCCGGATATTTGAAGCCATCACGCCGGCTTTAAACAAATTATTAAACGACGTCAGGCGTTCTTTTGACTATTATGAGTCCACTGTTAAGCGTAAACCCGTGCAGAAGATACTCCTGTCGGGCGGCACTTCCAAAATAAAGAATATAGATAGGTTCCTGTCGGAGCGCTTGGGAATGCCGGTTGAGATAAACTATCCTTTTAAGAACATAAACATAAATTCAAAAAACTTTGATTTTGATTATCTGCGCGCGAACGCCGTGCATTTTAACGTGGCTTTAGGGCTTGCCCTCAGGAAGGCGGGGGGCAAATGATAGAGATTAACCTGATACCGCAGAAATTAAAAAAACAAAAGCAGATGCAGCTTGTCATAATGGCGGGTTTCGGCATAGGGTTGCTGGTTTTGGCGGCCCTTATGGGCGTCTATGTCCTTCAGGTCCAAAAGAACGCGGAGATCGACAGGCAGATAAAAATAATCGACGCCGAATCCAGGTCGCTTTCGGATAAGATAGAAGAAGTAAAAAAGTTCAATGCCATGGAAGATACCTACGCCAAAAAGAAAAAAGTAGCGGACAGCCTGCTTTATGACCAGGCGTTGTGGCCGAAGATCCTTGACTCCATAGGCGAGATGCTGCTGCCTGATATGTGGCTCACCAAAATAGAACAGACAAAAGACAAGGACGATGGGGTAGTAATCAACGTGTCGGGAAACACCCTTTCGAAAGTTATTGTGGCTGATTTTATAAAAAGGCTGGAAGAATCAAAAGGCTTGATGGACATAAAGACCGCAAAAATATCCGACGTTATCGACGATGCCAGAAAGATGAAAGTTACCGCTTTTGAAATAAGTTTTCTTTACAAAAAAGACAAACCTTAAGTCTAAGGAGACTGAAAAGCAATGGCAGAACCGCAGAGAAAACCAGGCCCAGGAACGGCAAAGCAGGGAGCCGGGCCCGGAATAAAGCTGACGACAAAGCAGCAGCAAAATCTGATAGCAGCCGGCTTGATTACAATTGCGTTCGGGTTCGCGTATGTGAAATTTCTTTTTTTGCCGGCCATGCAGCAGTTCAAGGAAAAGACAACTGTTCTTGAACAAAAAAACAAGGAACTTCAGGATGCCAGGAACATGGTCGCCAAATATCCGGAATTCTTAAAGCGGGCATCTGAGATCAGCAGCAGGACGGAATTCATAAACAGGAGGCTTCCGCAGGACTCCAATGTCTCGGAAACGATAAGGGAGATAACAAAGCGCGCCACCGAGTCAAACATCAACATTATAAATTTTGAACCTGGAAAAGAGACGGTGAAAGGCGAATACAAAGAAATGGAAATAAAGGTCACATTTCGAGCGACTTTTGTCGACCTTGGTGATTTTCTGACAAAACTGGGATATATAGAAAGGCTGACAACTTCATCACAACTGTCTATCAAGGGCATGACTGCCACGGAGCTCAAAAGCCCGACAAAAACAGGGCGGGAGAACTTAAACATTGACATGATAATCAAAATATATTCATTCATATAGATTTTTACCGGGAGATGTTTTATGTTGAAACAGGAAAACAAAAGGTATATAATGGTAATGATAAGCGCTTTATTATTAAGCGTTTTTCTTGGTTTTGCCGTTATAAAAGCTGAGGGAAACGCGGATGATTTTACTGTAAAACCCATTTATATTTTTCAGAATAAGGCAGGAAGGGATCCTTTTACCCCCAGATTCGAAAAAGAAAATTCTTTTTCCATATCAGCCGTGGACATAACCACGCTGTCCATACAGGGTGTGTCGGAAAGTAACGGCATAAAAACCGCGCTTTTCAGGACAAAAAGCGGAATTGCTTTCGGGTATATTTTTACTGAAGGAAAGTTATACGGTGATAATGACATGGAAATAACCGACGTGAACGGCGAATTTAAGAGCGATTTTGAGGTTATGCTGCGCCAGGGCGACAGGGAAGTGCTTTTTAGGCTGCCTTCAGAAGCGTCTGACGGGCCGAACATAAGGCCGGAACAATCGGCCAATACCACAAATAATAACGCGGCTGCAAAATAGGATAAACATTCATATTTGGGCGGGGACATAACCCGCGAAAGAAAAGCAGGATGCCCGGGATATACCGGGGGACCTGAAATTCAGGAGGCATGATGAAGCTCAATGGCAAAGTGTTAATACTTGCAGTGATGGTATTAGCCGCTTTTATTTTTATACCTTTTTCATACGGTGAAGAAGAGGATTTTATCAGCGTCTCTCCCGTGGAAAAACAGGATAATTCCCGGGCGCTTGAATCCGGAAGCGTGCAGAAAATCACGCCTGCGGCTGCGGCAATGCAGGTTGAAGCCGTAAAGCCGGCTGAAAAACCCGCTGAAAAACCGGCGGCAACCGCGTCAAAGGGCAACAAAATTGAAAATATTCTGCCGCTTGACCTTAAAGATAAAATGGAAATAAGGATCATGACATCCTCGCCTGTCAAATACAAGACGACCGAGCTTGCTTCACCTCCCAACCCCAGGATACTTATACAGCTGATCAATTGCGGCGTAAAAAGCGATACCAAATCTGTTGATAAGTCAAATGTGGGAAAGATCAGGACTGCGCCGCACTCATCCACGGCATGGGTCGTAATTGATCTAAAGGACAGGCAAAAGTGGGACGTAACCCAGAACGGAAGCACATTGTCGGTGAATATTCCCAAGGGCGCAGCGGCTTCAAGCCGGCCGGCGGCGGAAAGGGAAGCGGCGGCACCGGCTGCAAGACCCGGCTCCATGATGTACAGGGTCATTGACGTGGCCGGGAAAAATATTTTGAAAAAAACGCGTGTAATAATAACCACAGACGGCCCGGTTAAGTACAGGGTTAAAAAAGACACTGACGGAAAATTCCTCAGCATAAACATACAGGACGCCGTATCCATATGGCATAAAGATTCGGTGGAAGTTTCCCAGGGAACCGTGACAAAAATAGCTGTAAGTGAAAAAACCGATACAAAAGAAGTTGAAGTGCGCATAAATATGAGCGAGAACGCGCCTTATACGGTCACGCGCGACCAGAATCAGATAATTGTCGACGTGGATAACGTCGCTGGCGGAAATAAAAAAGTAAAGAAAAATCTTGACCTGTATCAGCGCATATCGCTTAACATACAGGACGCTTCTCTGACAAGCGTGCTCAGGCTCCTGTCCACACAGACAGGCTTTGAGTTCTCCGTTAGTCCCGGAGCTTCTATAGCGACGCTTGTCACCATCAGGGAGGATGACCAGACCCTTGATAAAGTACTAAAAGACATACTGATACCGCAGGGGATTTATTATGAATTAAGTGACGGCATAATCAGGATAGGGACCACGATGGAATTAAAGTTGGCAAAATCATTAAGGCCCAAAATAACAAAGTTCTACACGCCACGGAACACGGACCCGGCGTCATTATTGGCCATGGTAACCACATTGCTGACAAAAGAACCACTTATGGACGTTGCCACACAAGTTGACCCTTCCTCGGGCTCAAACAGGCTAATGCTTGTCGGGACACATGAGGATATTAATAAAGCCATGGATATGATAGCTGACATAGACGCCGGCGGGGAATCCAATAATGATTCTGAAGGCGGAAGCATGTACAAGACTAAAGTCTTTAAGCTTGAAAATGTCAGGCTCCAGATAGAACCCGGAAACATATATGAGGAGCCATTCATAACTGACCTGAAATTAACCCTTCAGAATATGATGACATCGCCGACGCTGAGCAAATTTAGTATTGACAGAAGGACATCCAGCATAATAGTGACTGAAACAGTCCCCAACCTGAAGAAAATTGAAAAAATGATAAAGGCGCTTGACGAAAGGGTCCCGCAGGTGGCAATAGAAGCCAAATTATATGAAGTTGATGTGACGGCCGAGAAAGATCTGGGTGTCTCATGGAACGTGAAGGATAATAATAACCAGCCATACATAAACGGGGACTCGACACTCGGAGGCGGCGCGTTTCTGGGCTCTGGACTGACAGGCGGGACGCTTAACATCGGAACGCTCCTGAACGGCTTCAAGTTTGACGCGTCGATCAGGGCATTGGAGAGCAGAAATAAAGCCACGCTTTTATCCGCCCCAAAAGTTGCCGTTGAAAATAACCAGCCTGCCACTATAACCACGAACAAGACCGTATACTATGAAGTGCAGACAGTAGTCACGTCAAACGCGGGTCCGCCTACGATAACGTCAGCTTTTTCAAGCATAGTCCTGCCCATACAGCTTAAGGTGTGGTGTAAAACATCAAAGGACGGATTTATCAACATGCGTGTTGATGTCCAGGTATCAAAGATAGTGCCGACGAACAGGATCGCAGGCCCGCCTGACACATCCATACAGGAAGCGTCCACATATATCAAGGCAAAAAACAACGAGACAGTTGTTATAGCGGGCCTCATCAATGAAAATATAGCGGATATAGAGGAAAAAGTTCCTCTCCTGGGGGACCTGCCTTTGATAGGCGGGTTATTCAGGGGAACAAAGAAAACAACGGAAAAAGTCGAACTTGTTGTTTTCCTGACGCCTTCAATAGTTGAAGAATAGGGAATAAATCCCCAACATAAAAAACGCCGCGGCTTCAAACCGCGGCGTTTTTTATGCCGGTTGTTTGCTTTGCGGCACGCCCTGCACCACTCGCTTTGCTCGGGTACGGGGCACGCGGCGAAAAGTAATTACATCCGACAGGACCCGTTAAAGTCCAGGCGCTGAAGCGGCCGGACTTTAGAGGGATAAATACCAATGCCGCGTTTCTTTGGCGCAGGAAAAAGAGGAAAAAATGCTCAGATATATGACAGCGGGGGAATCACACGGAAAAGGCCTGATCATCATAATTGACGGAGTGCCTTCGGGCCTGAAATTTGACGTATCATGCATAAACCCGGTTTTAGCGGAGCGGCAGAAAGGATACGGCAGGGGCGGCAGGCAGAAAATAGAAACTGACAGCGCGGATATCATATCCGGCGTCCGTTTCGGCAGGACCACAGGCGCGCCAGTGTCGGTTATGATAAAGAACAGGGACTTTGAGAACTGGAAAAAAATACTGTCGGTATCGGAAATTTCAGGCGCTGTGGGCGAGTTTAATGTTCCAAGGCCGGGTCACGCGGATCTGTCAGGCGGTGTAAAATATGCGCATCATGATTTTAGGAATGTCCTGGAGCGCGCGAGCGCCAGGGAAACCGCGGCCAGGGTTGTTTCCGGCGCGTGCGCCAAGGTTTTACTCAAGGAGATCGGCATAGATGTTTTTGGTTATGTCATAAACATTGCCGGGGTTTTAACCGATGACGACACCCGCATGGGAATAGACGCCGTAAAGAAAAGGATATCCGAGCTTGATAAAAAATACGGGGCTAACCTGAGGTTCCCTGGAGAAAACGAAATACCGGTAATAATCCGCAAGATCAGGGCCGCGGTTGAGGAAGGCGAGACTTTAGGTGGCGTGGTAAAAGTCATAACTTCACCGCTTCCCATGGGCCTCGGGGATTACACGCAGTGGGACAAAAAACTCGACGCCATGATCGCAAGGTCGCTCATGAGTATACAGGCTATCAAAGGCGTGGAATTCGGGCTCGGGTTTGCCTGCGCCGGCACTCCCGGCTCCAAGTTCCACGACAGCATACAATACAGCGCCCAAAAGGGATTTTACCGCGCGTCAAATAACGCCGGAGGCATGGAAGGCGGCATGAGCGACGGCGAACCGCTCATAGTCAAGGCGGCCATGAAGCCCATATCGACCGTAAGGAAGGGAATTGATTCGGTAAATGCCAGGTCAAAAAAGCGGGTAAAGACTGTTTATGAGCGGTCAGACATATGCGCAGTGCCCGCGGCGGCAATTGTGGCCGAGGCTGCGGTGGCTTTTGAGCTGGCAAACGCGGCTTTAACCAAGTTCGGCGGGGATACGGTCGCTGAGTTTAAATTGAATCACAATAACTACATAAAGTACGTCAAAAATTTCTAAGCGATGAAAAATATCATACTGATAGGATTCATGGGCAGCGGCAAGACTTCCGTGGGAAAAGAAATATCTTCCATAACTGGAATGAAGCTGGAAGATACTGACTTAAGGATTGTTAATGACTCGAAAATGGAAATAAAGGACATATTCAGCGGATATGGGGAAGATCACTTCAGGAAACTTGAGACAAAAGCCGCAAAAAAGGTTTTATCCCTTACTAACAGGGTTATTTCGACAGGCGGCGGCATCGTCACCGTGCCGGGTAACCTTGAAATATTAAAAAGGGGCGGTACTGTAGTTTACTTAAAAAACAGTTTTGCGGTTTCGTCAAAGAGGCTTGCGGGCAGGAAAGACAGGCCGTTGTTTGACCGGGGCAACCTCAAGAAAACAGAACTGCTTTTTAGGAAAAGGCTTAAGCTGTATGAAAATGCAGCGGATATAACGGTTGTCACAGACACAAAAACCGTTCTACAGGCGGCAAAAGAGGTAATAAAGAAAGCAGGTATCAAACTTGAAAAAAATAAGGTTAAAACTGAAAAATAACCCGTACACTATATATATAGGCTCCGGGATCATGAAAAAAGCCGGCATCCTGCTTAAAACGGAAATAACCGGGCACAAGGCCATGATTGTCAGCAATAAAAAGGTATATTCCCTGCATGGGCAAAAACTTTATAAAAGCCTGTCAAAGTATTTTGATACATCCGTATTTCTCATGCCTGACGGCGAAAAATACAAGACCATAGACACGGTAAAGGATATATACGACGCCGCGGCAAAAAACATGCTCGACCGTAAAAGCGCGATTGTGGCCTTAGGCGGCGGGGTAACAGGGGACACTGCCGGATTTGCGGCAGCCACTTACATGCGGGGTATTAAAGTAGTGCAGGTGCCGACCTCACTGCTTGCCATGGCTGATTCTTCAATAGGCGGAAAAACAGGGGTTGACTTAAAGGCGGGAAAGAACCTTGCAGGCGCTTTTCACCAGCCTTTGTTTGTGCTCATGGACATCGACACTTTGAAAACCCTGCCTGATGAAGAATTCATAAACGGCATGGCTGAAGTCATCAAACACGGCATAATCATGGACAGGAAATTCCTGGATTATATACAAAATAATTCCGCGAGGATACTCAAAAAAGACAAAAAAGCGCTTTTCCGCATTGTTGAAGGATCGGCGCAATGCAAGGCAAAAATCGTATCGCGGGATGAAAAGGAAGAAACGGGGCTCAGGGCGATTTTAAATTACGGACATACCATAGGCCATGCTATAGAGGCTGAAAGCGGCTATAAGGGGTTAAAACACGGTGAAGCCGTAGCTTTAGGCATGGTAGCGGCGGCCAGGATAGCCAAAGCCATGAACTTATGCGGCCAGGACACGTTAAACAGGCAAATTAAAGTGCTTAATTCGTTTAATTTAATCAAACCTTTAAAGAAATTGAAAACCGGCAATATAATCAAAAGGTTATATAACGACAAGAAAGTAAAAGACGGCAAAATAATATTTATATTGACAAAGAAAATAGGTCATGCTAAATTAAATGAAACTGTACCTATTACCATTATTAAAGCGGAGCTAAAGAGAATTTTGTCAGAGGCGGCACAAGGAGGCATTTTTTAATGGCGTATGATGCCATGGCTGAAGTGGAAGAACTTAAGAAAAAGCTTGCGCAGAATCCCGACTCCTTGATTTTTGTGCCGTTAGCCGACGCCTATAGGAAGGCAGGGCAGCTTCAGGAAGCGATTGACGTGTGCAAAAAAGGGCTTGAAAAGCACCCTGCATACATGTCGGCAAGGGTCGTTCTTGGCAGGATATACGGCGAGAAAAACATGCTTGAAGAAGCTGTCGTAGAACTGCAAAAAGTTGAAAAAGCGGACGTTGACAACATTATGGTCCACAGTATGCTGGGCAGTGTTTATCTTAAAAAAAAAATGTACGCCGACGCGGTGAGCCAGTTCCAGAGGGTGCTCGCGCTTAATCCGGATGATACGGAAACACAGGAAAAACTGGAAGAGGCGCTTGCCGCGAAGCAGGAACCCGCTGCAGCAAAAGAAACATCGCCTGTAAAACACGCGGAGCCGGCAAAGCCGGTTGAAGTACAAAATGCCTCTGTTGCGGCGCCAGCGGCAAAAGCCGGGCCGGGAAAAGATGCAGACCCAAAACTTGACGTGCAGAAGAACATGAAAGCCGCGGAATTATACACAAAAAAAGAGGAATTTGACAAGGCCATTGAAATATATAAGGAAATACTTGATAGGGACCAGGAAAATATAATAGTATCGCAGCGGCTCAGGGAAATCTACGATTTTCAGGAAAAGAAAGTCATGAAAGCCAGGGCAAAGTCAGCCGAGCAGCCGGGGAAAATAGATCCTAATAAGTTCAGCACGGAAGATATTCTGGGCCTTATGAAAGACGCTGTGGAAAATGACAGCGTGGATGACAAGCAGCCGGCGCATGGCGCAAAACCGGCTGAACACGCGAAACCCGCAGAAGCAAAAAAAGAAGATACGGCAAGATCCGCGGCGGCAAAACCGGAAGAAAAAGCTGAAACATCCCACGCAAAGATAGGCACGGAGAAAGCAAAGCTGCTTGAAAAAGTCCTTATGGACCTGGGCAATGTCGAAGGAATGGTGGGGAGTTTTTTCCTGCTGCGCGACGGCAGCATAGTGGCAAGTGTTCTTCCAAAAAGCATAAACGCGTCGGAGATAGGAAAGCTCATCGCGTCAATAGTTGAGAAAACAGAGGAATCGGTCAGGAACATGAACCAGGGCAAGTTAAACCAGGTTGTGATATCTTCGGAAGCAGGGCAGCTGCTTTTTACCGAAGTGTTAAGCGGAGTATTGTTCATGATAGGCAATGAGGCGATAAACGTCGGGAAAATGCGCCACATTTTAAAAGACGTGATAGACAATATAAAGCGCGTCCTTGCATAAGGCGCAAAAGGATAACTGATACATGGATTTTAAAAGTTTACTCCAGAAAATAGTGGACAGCGTGGACGGTGCCATAGGCGCGGCTGTAATAGGCGAAGACGGCATAGCCATAGACAAATTTTCCGCCAAGCCGGAATTTGACATAACCGCGGCCGGCGCCGAGTATTCGACCATTATTTCAAGCGCGAGAAAAGCATCGACCAGCTTCGGCCTCGGCAAAACCAATGAAGTCCTGATATCCACGGAAAAAGCAACTATGATCATGATGGTGGTCGGGTCCAGCTACTTTGTAACGCTTGCTTTAAGCCTGGACGGGAACTTAGGACGCGGAAGGCTTGAACTCAAAAAAGCCATTCCGGAACTGGAAAAGTTACTTTAAATGTTTGGCCGGGCGCTCACCCGTACGTTCTGGGTATTCTACGATAATTTCTTCAAGGGCGTGATGCTCAACCTACTTCTTTTCATTGTTTATTTTGTCATATTTTTTTTCATGTGGAAGGGTAAGCTGTACATCCCGACAATACTTATAATCGGCATACTGTGGCATGTGGTTACGCCCGCTGTCATGCATTTTTGGGTTAAGGTCATACGCACTGACGACCGCAAGAACATGTTCGTGGAAATGTGGGAAGGCCTGAAACTTTTCTGGTTAAAAGGCATCGCGTTATTTTTGATCAACATTGCGGCCGCATACCTGGTATATATCGGCATGGATTTTTACAAAGCGCACGCCTCAAACAAAATATTCCTTGTCCTTGGCGGCATAGGCGTATGGCTCGCCTTTACATTCCTGCTCGTGCAGGTGTATTTAATCCCCATCATGGTCATGGACGAAAAACACAGGGTGCTCATATCCTACAAAAAGTCCCTGATAATGCTTTTGTCGGCCCCGTTTTCGTCGATCGGCGTCCTCGCAATTATCGCGTATCTTGAGATAATCATTTATCCCGTTGTCATGCTCATCGGCGGCCCGCAGGCCAATCATATTCTTGTTTATTTCACGCTGTTTCCCATATTCCTGCTGCCATTTTTATCTATTATATACATAATTTTAATCCAGCTTAATGCAACAATACTCATATATGAAAAACACAACATTATGCCCGACCTCAAGGAAATATGGGAGGAAAAGAAGTGGTCAAATATCTTTAGGCCCTGGGAGGTAAAGTAATGTCCGCCTGGAAGTCCAGGAACGCGTTTACAGCCAAAGGCCTGGATGTCAAGAAAGTCGTGTATATCATAGTGATAGCCGTAGGGGTGATCGCCCTGTTGAAAAACGGCCTGACTTATTTTAACGCCAGGTCCCACCGGGACGCCTTAAAAGCCGAGATTGAGGAATTAAAAGTTAAAAACATCGAGGAAGAAAAAAAGATAAAGGACATATATAACGACAGGGAGTTTGTAGAAAAAAAGGCAAGGGAAGATCTGGGCATGGTGAAAGACGGGGAAACAGTGATAAAGATCAAGAAGTAAAAAGTCAAAATCTTGCAGATAGTAGATAGTAGAAGGTCAAAAATTAAAAACAGTATTTAAGCTGCAAGTCAGGGAAAGCAGTAACAAACCGGCCATGTTGCCGGTTTTTTTGTTTTTTATGGAAAAATAACCAATTACCTGCCGGGGTGGCGCTCGTATCATTAGCGTGTCTAAGGATGTGGCCGTCCGCCTTGGAATCCGTAGAGTGGCTGTTGCAGCCGGCCGGTTGCACGTATTGCAGCACGTGTATTAATCTAAGTATGAAAGTATTATAAGGTATTATTTTGTACTTGATTAAGGCAAACTCCTCTTGTATACTTATATAAAACAACAACGAGGTGGTGCATGCCCGGAAAAAACGTTACTTTTACCATGAAAGTGGACAAAGACGTCAGGGATCTGCTGAAAGATTTCTGCAAGTCCAGGGGCTTTTTGATGAAATCTTTTATTGAAAAAGCCATAGTTGACGAGATAGAAAAGGAAGAGCTGAAGGAAGACCTGCTCGCAATACAGAATTATGAAAAGTACGAGAAGGAAACTACGATTCCGCTGGATAAGGTGGCTAAAGAACTGGGCCTATACCGCGGGAAAAAGAAACATGCATAAGATTGAATTGTCAGCCACGGCTTATAAATGGCTTAAAACCCCAAAAGCGCCGGCCGTTGACTTGACAGCCATTAAAGATAAAATCCTGTCCCTGTCCGAAGATCCAAGGCCGGCCGGATGCGAGAAGATAAAGGGTATGACAGGAAGCTATTTCAGGGTAAGGCAGGGTAATTACAGGATCGTCTATGAGGTTGATGATAAAACAAACAGGATGGTCATAGTCGCCATAGGTCACAGGCGGGAGATTTACAGAAAAAAGAAGTAAATCCTGTAGAGAGGCTGCTTGCTGCCTCTCTGACGCGGGGGTTAAACCGTAGAAGCCGTTATGAACGGTCAACTGCCGCTAAGCCGTAGGGTTTTAAACCGCAGGAACCGTTTCATAAGGCCAACGATGAGCGGCAGCAAGCAGCCGCTCTACGGATTATTTTTTTTAATAAAACGCAGGTTAATATTGTTTTTGTAAATGAACATGATAGACTGTCTTTAACAAAAAATTACAGGAGCCGAAAATGAAACTCGACACATCAGCTATGAAAAACATCATAAACCTGGAGACCGTCAAGGATGACAAATACAGCCTCTACGAATTCGCGCAGGAGGCCAAACGCTTCGTCCACAGTCACCGCTGGGTTGAGAGGGTATTTGACGGGTTCCTTGCCAAAGGTTTTGACGGCATCCTGGGCATATTCTACTTCGAAGTCCTGCCAAAATCAAAAAAACTGGATTCGGAAATATGGGTGATAACAGGCGACCTTCCCCCCGCGTACTTTCCCACGGATGAATGCCCCACGCCAATTAATGTCCTGGATTCCTACATCTGCGAAATGCGCATATGGATAAACGCGATAAAACGCGGCGACCCGGTGGACGAACTGATACCGGTAAACGTGCCCGCGGAACCCAAGTACGCGCAGATACTGAAGGAACGGCTGGATTTTTTGGAGAAGAACGTGGTGAAAGGAATGAGGGGATAAAGTCAATAAAGTCAAAAAATTGAGAGAGTAGAAAGTAGATAGTTGATCTTGTTGTGTAGTTCTTCTACTCTCAACTTTCTACTCTCTCCTCTCTCCAAAAAAGCAAAAGGCATCCGTAAGGATGCCTTTTGCTTTTTTGGTTGCGGGGGTTGGATTTGAACCAACGACCTTTGGGTTATGAGCCCAACGAGCTACCACTGCTCCACCCCGCGTCCGATCAGAGAGTAGATAGGAGAGAGTAGATAGGTGATAAGTCCCATCTGCCATCGCCTGTCTGCTATTGTTTGTCTACTATCTACTTTCTACTCTCTACTATCTCCAGAATTTGCATCAGCAAATTCTGGTGCCGGGAACCGGACTTGAACCGGTACGGAGGGTGAACTCCGGAGGATTTTAAGTCCTCTGCGTCTACCAATTTCGCCATCCCGGCCCGCACGGTTTTGTAAAAAGAACAATTTTGCAACGAGGCATATTATATAGAAAAGAAAAGGGTAAGTCAAGACATATAAAAAACGTGGGAAAATAATGAAAAAAGGGAAGTATAGAGTGGCAATCAAAACGCCTGCCTCCTCATCCTAAATCTTTATCCTCAATCGCTACTGTCCCTGCCGTGTTTTTTCAGCATTATCAGCAGCACGTTTATATCCGCGGGGGTTATGCCCATGATCCTGGACGCCTGGCCTATGGTGGCGGGCCTTATGATGGAAAGTTTTTGTTTGGCTTCTATTGACAGGCCGTGGTAGCGGGAATAATCAAAGTTGCCCGGGATCTGTTTTTCTTCCAGGCTTTTGGAGTGTTCTATTTCCTTCATTGACCTTGCTATATAACCGTCGTACTGAACCTCGGCGTTTAAAAATTCCATGAAGTGGCCGGGAACTGTTTCGTTTATGTCTGTGAAATGTTTTAAATCGAGGTATGATATTTCCGGGCGTTTCAGCAGGGAATATAATGACAGTTCGTCCGTGATCGCTGTCGTCCCAATGGAAACAAGTTTGGCGTTTGTTTCTTCGGACGGGTGTATGTGTATACTGTGCAGTCTTTTTATCTCGTCCCTGAAGAATTCCTGTTTTTCATGCAGTTCCTTTTTCCTGCTTTCGTCAACCAGGCCCGCTTTTATGCCGTATTCAGTCAGGCGGATGTCCGCGTTGTCCGAACGCAGTACCAGCCTGTATTCCGCGCGCGATGAGAACAGCCGGTACGGCTCTTTTAAATCGTTGGTTATCAGGTCGTCAATCATTACCCCTATGTAGGATTGCGACCTTTTGGGACAGAAAGGTTCTTCGCCCCTGATCTTAAGCGCCGCATTCATACCCGCTATCAGCCCCTGCGCAGCGGCTTCCTCATAGCCTGACGTGCCGTTTATCTGGCCGGCAAGGTAAAGGCCCGGCATGCCTTTAATTTCAAGCGCTGAATTAAGCTGTGACGGAGGGACAAAGTCATATTCTATTCCGTAGCCGGGTTTTAATATTTCAACCTTTTCGAATCCCGGTATTGTGTGCAGATACGCGTACTGAACGTCGAGAGGAAGAGAGGTTGACAGGCCGTTCAAATACATCTCGTCCGAGAAACGTTCCTGTGGTTCTATGAAAACGTGGTGTTTTTTCTTTTCCGGGAACTTCATTACCTTGTCTTCTATGGACGGGCAGTAACGGGGGCCCAGCCCGAATATCATCCTGTTTTTCGTGCTGTATAATGGGGAGCGGTCAAGGTTGGCAAGGATGACCTCGTTTGTTCTTTCATTTGTGTTTGCCAGCCAGCACATTACCTGTTCTGTGACTATTTTACTTGATGTAAAAGAAAAGGGAGTTGGAACTTTGTCGCCGGGCTGTTCGGAAAATCTGGAAAAGTCCAGTGAGTTTTTATTTACCCTCGGAGTTGTGCCTGTTTTCAACCGACCGAGTTTCAAACCCAGGCCCAGCAGGGAACCAGACAGTTTGTTTGACGGCGGGTCGCCCAGCCTGCCGCCTTCTTTGGATTCCAGGCCCACAAACATGCGGCCGTTCAGGAATGTTCCTGTGGCAACTATGACCGCTTTTGCCTTATACTCCGCGCCGGATTCTGTAATGACCCCGGTTATTTTTATTCCGTCCGATGTAATGGAATCGACCATGGTTTCCACGACATCGAGATTGGATTGATCACCAATGACATTCTTCATATAAAGCCTGTATTCTTTCATGTCAGCCTGCGCGCGTAAACCGCGCACTGCCGGGCCTTTTTTGATATTGAGGACTTTAAACTGTATGCAGGTCTTATCCGCGGCTTTTGCCATTTCCCCGCCTAAAGCGTCTATTTCGCGCACGAGCTGGCCCTTGGCAAGCCCGCCTATGGCCGGATTGCAGGACATCTCGCCGATCTTATCCTTATTAATTGTAAATAGGGCCGTCTTTTCCCCCATTCGCGCGCAGGCAAGAGCGGCTTCTATGCCCGCGTGGCCCGCGCCTATTACTATTACCGAATAATCCATTTGCTCTCCTGAAGATTTTAGCGCTTAATTATCGCACTGCTGTGTTATAATTATATAGCACAAAATGAAAATGTAAATTAAAAACATTCACGGAGCTAAAAATGAAAAGCATGGATTTAAGGTGTTTTACCCGGGACGAAATAAAGGAAATAATGGTTTTAATGGAACAGCCCAAATACAGGGGCGACCAGGTATTTGAGTGGCTATTCAAAGGCGCGGAAAGTATAGACGATATGAAGACGATATCGAAAGACCTAAAAGATACCCTTAAAAAAGAGGGGTATTACCTGAGCTGTCTTAGGACCGTTAAAAGGATAGAGTCGGCGATAGACGGCACGGTTAAGTTCCTTTTTGAGCTTGAAGACAAGGAACGCATAGAAAGCGTGGTTTTGCCCGACAAAGAACGCACCACGCTCTGCATATCTTCCCAGGTGGGCTGCGCGTGCGCCTGCGCTTTCTGCGCCACGGGCTCCATAGGATTTAAAAGGGACCTGACAACGGGCGAGATCGTGGACCAGTTCATATGGGCGCAGAAGGAAACGGGGATAAAAATTGACAATGTGGTTTTTATGGGAATGGGCGAGCCCATGCTTAACTGGGAAAATGTAAAGAAAGCCATTTTCATTTTAAATGATGAGAAGGGATTTCACTTTGCCCAGCTCAGGGTAACGGTTTCAACTATAGGCATTTTGCCGGCGATCAAGGAAATGGCTGACAAGGACTACAGGTTTGGGCTGGCTGTTTCCATTATAACCGCCAATGACGAAGTCAGGTCAAAACTCATCCCAATGAACAAGGCATACCCGCTGGCGGAGATCGTGAAAATGGCAAGGTACTATACTACAAAAACAGAAAGGACCATAATGTTCGAATATCCCATATTCGCGGGGATTAATGATTCCATAAAAGACGCTGACGCATTTTACAAAATGATGCGCGGCATAGACTATAAGGTAAACCTTATCCCTTATAACAGCGTGGTTGGCAGGGAATACACAAAGCCCGAGATAGACAAGGTAAAGGCATTCCAGAAACACCTTATGGAAAAAGGCGTTAAGATATTCATAAGGAAGGAAAAAGGCTCGGACATAGCCGGCGCGTGCGGACAGCTGGCCGGGGCGATTGAGTATAAGGAATAAGGGTTGAGGAGTGAGGCGTTTTGATTAATCCCGGATTATTGCCAATTTATCAAAAAACCAAAATAGCCTTGACTTTTTAAGTCAAAAGAGTAGAATAATCAAATAATGTTCTAAAAAAATATTTTATATAAGGAGGGTGGCATGAGGAGAGGTTTTCTAATTTTATTGGCAGTTTTATCGGTTTTAACCATTGTATTCCTTGCGGGGTGCAAAGGGGGATTGAGTCTTGGCGGTACAACGCTCAGGTTCATGTACTGGGGAGACACAAGTGAAATAACGATAATCAAGGAAATGGTAACGAAATTCGAGAAAGAGACCGGAGTAAAGGTGAGCGCGGAAAGAGCGCCGTCAGGCCCTCCTTACATGGAAAAAGTCCTCACTCAGTTCGCGGGCGGCTCGGCACCGGATGTTCTTTTCGTCGAGGTAAATAACTTCAAGGAATTCGCGTCCAAAGGTGTCCTTGAAGACCTGACGCCTTATATTGAAAAGGACCCGAATCTTAAGACTACCGACTTCTATCCGGAAATCATCGACAGGTTTACCGTGGGAAAAAGCCTATATGTATTGCCGCGTGACATCGCGCCCATATGCTGTGTTTACTACAACAAAAATATGTTCAACGAATCAGGCGTAAAGTACCCGACCGACAACTGGAACTGGAACGACCTTTTAAGGCTGGCCAAGAAATTCGTCAAAAAAGATTCTAACGGAATACCCATACAGTACGGATATGTGGATGACTGGCCGATCTGGGAAGCGTTTGTTTACTCCAACGGCGGCGCCATGGTTGATAATGTAAAGGACCCGAAGAAATGCGTTATGGACAGTAAGGCCGTGATCGAGGCGGTGCAGTTCAGGTCGGATATGATAAATAAATGGGGAGTTGTGCCTTCGCCTTCACAGATGACAGCCATGGGAGGCATGGGAACCGGCGACATGTTTGTGTCGGGCAGGGTCGCGATGTTTTTCTCCGGGCTGTGGAAGACCCCTATTTTCAGGGAACAGATCAAGGGATTTGACTGGGATGTAGTAATGTTCCCGACGAACCCCAAGGGAATAAGGGCGTTCCCGACCGGCGGTTCGGGATATGCCATAGTCAAGTCAGCCAAGAACAAAGCAATGGCATGGAAGCTTGTAACTTACCTCGCGGGCGTTGAAGGTCAGAAAAAGCTCGCGGCAACAGGCCTTTCGCAGCCGGCAATGAAAAAGATAGCCGAGTCCAAGCTGTTCCTCGACGGATTAAAGCCGCTTCACAAAGACATGCTTTTGAGAGCGGTTAAGTACGTGAAATTCGCGCCACTCATGCCGGAATGGGAAGAGATCAACGTATCCATGATAGCCCCGGCATTTGATAAGATATGGAACGGCAAGGAAAAAGCAGCGCCGGTATTGAAAAGAGTAGTCCCGGAAATCAACGCCAATTATTTCAGCGAAAAATAGTTTTTAATATATATTTAAACCCGCGGCGCGCAGGCCCGCGGGTTTAAAAGCAATCATAGAAATAAAATAATAAATACTGATCCTAAAAGCCGCGGATAATTTAAGGCGGCGGGTAAAATAAACAAACCCGGAGGAATTTAAATGGAGAAAGCCATTAAAAGAAGCAAGTTGAAAATGTCCACACAGGATGCAATCTGGGGATATGTGTTTTTGAGCCCCTGGATACTCGGCATGATCTTTTTCACGGGCGGACCCATCATCGCGTCTTTGATACTGTCTTTCTGCGACTGGGACCTGATAACCCCTCCCAAGATAATCGGGTTCGGGAACTTTATCAAGATGTTCTCCGACTCGAGATTTTTAAACAGCATGTTCAACACATTTTATTATACGGTATTTTCAGTGCCGATAGGCATAATCGGCTCCATTATGGTCGCCCTGCTTATGAACCAAAAATGGAAGACCGTAAGGCTCCTTCGCACCATCTATTATCTGCCTTCGGTTACGGCGGGTGTGGCGTCGGCAATCATATGGATGTGGCTGTTAAACCCTGATTTTGGACTTATCAATTACGGTCTGTCATTACTCGGGGTAACCGGCCCCAAGTGGATGGCCGATGAAGTATGGGCCAAACCCGCCATAATTATCATGAGCCTCTGGGGCGTCGGCGGAAACATGATAATATATTTAGCTGGGCTCCAGGGAATACCGCGGCAGCTATACGAGGCGGCGGACATAGACGGCGCGGGTATGGTTGATAAGTTCAGGTATGTCACGCTTCCCATGTTAACGCCGGTAATATTTTTCAACCTGATAATGAGCGTAGTGGCTTCATTCCAGATATTTACGCAGGTGTACGTCTTGACGGGCGGACAGGGCGGTCCGGCGGACTCCACCCTCGTTATGGTGCTATATATATACCAGCAGGCCTTTAAGTTCCACAATATGGGCTATGCTTCGGCTATTGCCTGGATCCTGTTCATAATCATACTGATATTCACGCTCCTGCAGTTTAAGATAGCGGGCGGCTGGGTGCATTACGAGGGAGAACTGAAGAAATAATCTGAATTTTAAAATTATAACCGGAGGTTTGCAATATGGCGAAAAAAAGTGCGGGTTTTTTTGAAAGCCAGAAGTTACAGGCGGGCATAACAAGCTGGATTTTATATATCATAGCATGGTGCGGCGCGATTGTTTTTGTTATTCCGCTTGTGTGGATGATAACCACGTCGCTCAAAGCGCCTGACCAGATATTCACGAATCCTCCAAAATGGCTGCCGTATTCACAGCTTTTTTTGACGTATGAAACCAAGATACTGGCCAGGAACGACGGTAAAATAAAACTTACCACGGATGCAGACGGGACAAAAAGAATAGACCTTGGCGGATACAGCCATGTAATCCCGGCTATAGCCGAGCTTAAGGTCAGGAAAAATGACAGGGTAGTGAAAGGCGACGTGATTGCTACAATTCCCGCAAAGGGCAAAGTGGGAATAATTGAAAAAGCGAACAAGACAAAGATCATAACTATTACAGATAAAACAGGCAGGCTTATCAAGGAGTTTCAGATATCCGAGGATACCAAAGCTGTGGTTAAAGACGGTGACACGGTAAGCGAGGGGGATAAAATCGCGGATGTATGGCCCCAGTGGTCAAACTACGCAAAAGCCTGGGCCCCGAAGGCGCTCGACGAGACATTTACCAAGTATCTAATGAACACCCTGATAATCACGATAACAGGCATTATAGGAGTATTGCTAAGTTCGACTTTTGTCGCGTATGGTTTTGCAAGGTTTAAATTCCCTTACAGGGACGAGCTTTTCCTTATTATGGTATCCACCATGATGATACCTGCGCAGGTAACCATGATCCCGAATTTCTTTCTTTTTAAGTCCCTGGGGTGGATCGATACATTTGCCCCGCTGATCGTGCCGACATTCTTCGGAGGCGGCGCTTTCAACATATTCTTAATGAGACAGTTCCTGATGACCATACCCACAGAGCTTGACGAAGCCGCGAAAATAGACGGCTGCAACTACCTCCAGATATTCTGGATAATACTTGTGCCGCTGGTCAAGCCGGCTATGGCAACAACAGCAATATTCGGATTTGTATATAACTGGAATGATTTTATGAATCCCTTGATTTACTTGAACAGCACTTCCAATTACACGCTCGCGCTCGGCCTGCAGACATTCACCACCATGTACGGCACGAATTATGACCTTATGATGGCAGCGTCCACAATAGTCCTCCTGCCGATACTTATAATATTTTTCTTCGGCCAGAGATTCTTCATAGAGGGCGTGGCAACAAGCGGATTAAAAGGCTGATTATTCAATAACAATTTATGACATAAGGGCCCTCTCTTTAATTGGAGAGGGCCTTTTCTTTTGATGACTGTTTGCTTTGAGGAGCCTCGGCGACGAAAAGCAATTACAGTCATCAATCCCCGGTCAAGTCCCCGCCTACTGGCGGGGACGAGCGGGATAATATAATAGTCAAAAGCGCGAGATAGTAGATAGTAGAAAAGCAAATGCAAATGTAGAGGCGGGACTTAAGCCCGCCCAACGCAACGTGGCAAGGCAAGGCGGGCGCGCTTTCGTCGCGCCCCTACGCAGGCAAAAAAAGAGGGAAAATGAAACAATACATACTAAAACGGCTTCTGCTTATAATTCCTGTCCTTATCGGTATCACCGTAATCACTTTTGCCATCGTCCATCTGACCCCCGGCGGGTTTGTACGGTCCAATATGGAGATGAATGTCAAAGTATCGCCTGATTCCATGGAAAGGCTTAAAGTGCTTTACGGGCTGGACAGGCCGCTTTATGAACAGTATTTCAAATGGCTATGGCGTTTTGTGCGCTTTGATTTCGGGGAATCATTTATAGACAACAGGCCCGTTCTTGATAAGGTTTTAGAAAGGCTTCCTGCCACGCTTTTGCTGAACATTGTATCTTTAACCGTCATATTTTTCCTCGGTATTATTATCGGTGTCACATCGGCGCTGAAAAGAAACAGTTTTTACGATCGTTTCATGACGCTTTTTACCTTCATAGGTTATTCTGTCCCTGCTTTCTGGCTGGCTTTGATACTAATGATGGTATTCGCGGTTAAGTGGCCCATACTGCCCGTATCAGGCATTACTTCCTTTAATTTTGACATGATGTCCGCAGGCGAGCAGGCACTGGACGTCATGTGGCACCTCATACTTCCAGTATTTATAACGGCATTTGGCGGGCTTGCTTACATTTCCCGGTATGTGAAATCCAGCATGATCGAATCACTGACCCAGCAATACACAATAGCCGCATACGCCAAGGGACTTCCCGAAAACCGGATCATATATAAAAATGCGCTTAAAAACAGCCTGCTTCCGGTAATCACACTTCTGGGGCTGTCTCTGCCGGGTTTGATAGGAGGGAGTTTCATATTTGAAACAATTTTTGCCTGGCCGGGCATGGGAAGGCTCGCTTATGAATCAGCCATGACATTTGATTACCCGGTTATCATGGGCACGGTCACTATGGCCGCGTTTCTCACGCTTTTGGGGAATTTAATTGCCGACATATCTTACGCGCTTGTTGACCCGCGCATCAGGTACAGGTAGGCGGATATATGAATAAAATGATAATAACCGGCGCAGCGGCCGCTATATTCCTGATACTTGCCGCGTTATCCGCGCCTTTGCTCACATCATATGATTATAAGGCCCAGGACCTGAATATCAGGCTTGCCCCGCCGGATGCAAAACACATATTCGGCACTGATGAGCTCGGCCGTGATGTATTCTCGCGCATGCTTTACGGCGCGCGCGTTTCCATGACAGTCGGAATAATCGCGGTGCTGATATCCGCCGTCATAGGCATCCTGTTCGGGGCCGTGGCGGGATTTTTCGGAGGGTTTATAGATAACATAATAATGCGTTTCGTGGACATCATGCTGACCATACCCACGCTTTTCTTAATACTTATGCTCATAGTGTTTTTAGGGCCCTCAATAGTCAATGTAATGATAATAATAGGGCTCACGTCATGGACCGACATAGCAAGGCTTATCAGGGCCGAGGTTATGTCCGTAAAAAAGCTGGCTTATGTCGATGCGGCCAGGCTGATCGGTTTAAAAAGGCGGACAATAATACTCAAACACATCATGCCGAACATACTCGGGCCCGTATTTGTCTATATGACTTTCGGCATATCAGGGGCCATACTGACCGAATCAGGGCTGTCCTTTTTGGGGCTCGGCGTGCAGCCGCCTTACCCGAGCTGGGGCAATATCTTAACCGCGGGAAAAGACTACATACACACGGCCTGGTGGATGGTTTTTTATCCCGGGCTCGCCATATTTCTCGCTGTCTTTTCATATAATATTCTCGGTGAGGGGCTCAGGGATTATTTTAACCCCAGGCTGAAAAGGGAAAATAAATGAGCATAATAGAGATTAAATCATTAAGCGTTGATTACGCGCTCGGGCAAAACGGGGTGCTGCATGCTTTAAGAAACGTGAACCTTGAAGTTAACGCAGGTGAATCCATCGCAATTGTAGGGGAATCAGGCTGCGGCAAGTCGACTTTTGCCTCATCGCTTGTAAAACTCCTGGCTTTAAACTCAAAGGCGGCGGGTCAAGTGCTTATAGATGGCAACGATGTATTAGCCATGACAAACAGGGAGCTTGAGGCGATCAGGGGCGTGAAAGCAGGGACCATATTCCAGGATCCGGCAGCCTCGCTTAACCCCGTATTTTCGGTTAAAGAACAGATAGAAGAGACCATAACCGCGCATTTAAAAGTAAGGGATAAAGTGGAGCTGAAGCAAAGGGCAATAAAACTGCTTGAAGAAACAGGCATTAAGGAAACGCAAAGGGTATATGAGGCATACCCCCACCAGCTCTCTGGCGGACAACAGCAGCGTGTCATGACCGCGATAGCCTTGTCATGCTCGCCAAAAATACTTATAGCGGACGAACCAACCACGGCCCTTGACGTCACGGTCCAGGCACAGATAATAGCGCTGTTAAAAAGGCTCAAAAAAGAGCGCAACCTTACCCTGATCCTCATCACCCATGACCTGCATCTCGCGCTTGATCTGTGCGCGAGGATCATAGTCATGTATGCCGGCGAGGTAGTGGAGGACGCTGAAATAAAAAGTGAAACAGATTCAAAACACCCGTACACAAGGGCTTTATTTGAGATAATACCCGATATAAACGAGGATAGGCATGAGTTCTCGGTCATACCCGGGGAAGTCCCAGAACTAAAGACGGTAATGAACGAGTGTTATTTCAGGAACAGGTGCGTAAAGGCGGGAAAAAAATGCAGCGAATCCCACCCCGAAATGGAAAACGGGGTAAGGTGTTTTTATCCGTACACAAAAGGAAGGCTCAAAGCATAATGCTGAAGGTTACAGGGTTAAAAAAGGTTTTCAGGGTTGAAAAAATGTTTGGCGCGGGCAAAACCGAGATTGCGGCAATAGACGGGGTTTCGTTTGAGGCCAAAGAAGGCAGTATCCTGGCCATTGTGGGCGAGTCGGGTTCGGGAAAAACAACTATCGCGCGCTGTCTTGCAGGGATAGAAACGCCGGACGGGGGCGAAATGGTATATAACGGCAATAAACTTGAATTTGACACAAAAGAAAAAAGAGCCGCTGTGCAGTATGTTTTTCAAGACACATTCGGCTCCTTAAATCCAAGGATGAAGATCAGGGACGCCATAGCAGAACCCATAGAATTTCATTTCGGCAAAAAATCCGCGGATTTGCGGACGAGCGTCGATGCATGCCTTGAAAGCGTGGGGATAAAGGCGGAAACAGGTAATAAATACCCGCATGAATTGTCGGGCGGCCAGAGGCAGAGGGTGGTAATCGCAAGGGCGCTTTCCATGAACCCGCGGCTGTTAATCGCGGACGAGCCAGTGTCTTCGCTTGATGTCTCGGTGCAGGCGCAGATACTCTCGCTTTTCCAGAAACTCAACAGGGAAAAAGGCATAAGCATTATTTTTATCACGCATGACCTGCGTATAGTAAAAAGCCTGGCTCATGATATAATAGTCCTGAAAAACGGGAAGATAGAGGAACGAGGCGGTGTTGCAGATGTTTACAGGGAACCTAAAAGCCCCTATACAAGGCTGCTGCTGTCCTCAATACCGGGAAATCAGGCCGGATCAGAAAAAATACACGGGAGTTAAATATGCCTTTTACGCCTTATCATGCCGGTCCAAACGGTTTGATCGGATTGGTCCTGTACAGGTGGGTGAACCTGCCCGCGATAATACTCGTAAATATCGCGATGGACCTGGAGCCGCTTGTTGTTATTGTGTTCAGGATAAATAAATATCCCGAACACGGTTTTATTCATTCGTTTGGCGGGGCTTTGATAATAGGCCTTCTTTTTGCGGTATTTTATGAACGGATAAAAAAACCAATAGGCGCGGCAATGGCTGCGGCCGGATTGAAACAGGGCAATTCCTTATTGTCAATTATACTGGGGTCAATATTAGGCAGCGGCATTCATGTGGTTCTTGACTCTTTCATGTACAGGGACATAATGCCTTTTTATCCCAGCGACTACAACCCGTTTTACGGGGTATTCACGCCTTCTGAAGTGAGGATACTCTGCCTTATATGCGCCGGGATATCGGTTTTGATTTATGCGGGTAAAATGATTTTTAAGACAAGACTAAAAAAATAAGGCAGGGTAAGGAGTAAGGGTGAGGAGGAAGGGGTATTATATTAGAACGGCATACCCGGCATGCCGGGGAAGCCCCCTCCGCCCATGCCATGCTTCCTGCGGCCCACGCTTTTCATCATTTTCCTGACCTGCGCGAACTGCTTTAACAGCCGTGAAACGTTTTCGGTCCTAACCCCGCTGCCTTTTGCTATTCTTGCTTTGCGCGAGGAGTCTATGATCTCCGGATGGTTGCGTTCTCTTTTGGTCATTGAAAGTATGATGGCTTCCGTGTGTTTAAGTTCTTTTTCATCCATGTTTACGTTTGACAGGCCCATCTTCTGCGCGCCGGGGAGCATTTTCAATATATCCTCCATGGGGCCCATTTTTTTCATCTGCTGCATCTGTTCCAAAAAGTCCTCAAGGTTAAATGAATTCTTCCTGAATTTTTCCTCGGTTCTTTTTGCCTGCTCCATATCCATGCCGGCGCTTACTTTTTCAACCAATGACACCACATCGCCCATGCCCAGTATCCTGGAGGCTATCCTGTCAGGGTGAAAAAGCTCAAGCTTGTCGGTTTTTTCGCCTGTTCCCATGAACTTGATGGGGACATTTGCAGTGTGTTTCATAGAAAGCGCTGCGCCGCCCCTGGCGTCGCCGTCTATTTTTGTGAGTATAAGGCCTGTTATGCCGAGCGCGTTATTGAAATTCCTGGCGACATTGACCGACTCCTGGCCGAGCATGGAGTCGGCAACAAGGAATATTTCCCTGAAAGGGATGGCTTGTTTCATTTTTTTCAGTTCTTCTATCATATCGTCGTCTATGTGCAGCCGGCCTGCGGTGTCGAAAATAACAGCGTCATAAACCCTGGTTTCCAGTTCCTTATAAGCGTTAACCGCAATTTTAACTGCGTCATTATGGGGTTCCGTATAAAATGAGGCATTTACGGTCTTTGAAAGTTTTTCAAGCTGTTCCTTTGCGGCGGGCCTGTAGGTGTCGGCTCCGACAAGCAGAATCTTTTCAAACTTTTTTTCATGTATCAGATAATTCGCGAGTTTCGCGGCCGTAGTGGTTTTGCCGGAGCCCTGCAGGCCGATTAAAAGTATCAAAAGCGGCCTGTTGGAAACGTCGATCCCGATGTTTTTATCGCCAAGGAATGAAACCAGCTCGTCATGCACGATCTTTATGAACTGCTGTCCCGGGGATATGGATCTCAGTACTTCTCCACCCAGGGCTTTCTGTTTCACCGTTTCTATAAAACTTTTTACGACTTTGTAGTTTACATCGGCTTCGAGCAGGGACATGCGTATGTCTTTTAAAGCGTCTTCGATATTTTTTTCGCTGATTACCCCGGTGCCTTTTATTTTTCTTATGACTTCGTATAGCTTGCTTGAAACAGCATCAAACATTTTATTGCTTCTTGGGCATGAGTCGGGGATCGATATCGCGCCAAAAAGACGCGCGGAGTTCCTTTATGGCTTGTGCCGGGTTCTTTGACCCGAATATGGCATTGCCGGCCACGATCGCGTCCACGCCGGCGCTGCAGGCTAAATGGGCATTTTCCCTGTTAATGCCGCCGTCTATTTCAATTATGCAGTTTAATTTATTGCTGTCTATTATTGACCTGAAATCCCTGACTTTGTCCAGCATTGGCTCCATGAATTTCTGGCCGCCAAAGCCGGGTTCCACGCTCATGACCAGTACAAGGTCAAGGTTTTCCATATATTTATGGAGGGTCTTAGATGGTGTATCGGGCTTGATGGAAACGCCGATCTTTTTGCCGCGGTCCTTTACCTGCTTTATCATGGCTTTCATGTCTTTGACAGCTTCCATATGCACGGTGACGATATCAGCGCCTGCGTCAATAAATAAGTCCGCATACTTGTCCGGGTTTAAGATCATGAGGTGTGTGTCAAATACGATTTTTGTCAGGGCGCGGAGCGGCTTCATGATCTTTGGCCCGAAAGTGATGGCGGGCACGAAGTTGCCGTCCATGACATCAAAGTGTATGAATTCGGCTTTGGCCTTATCCAGCATTTTTATGGTGGATTTTATCTCGGAAAAATCAGAGTCGAGAATGGAAGGAGAAAGCATAACTTTGCGCATTTAGTTTTTAAACTCCATTTCCTTCGCGATCTCGGTCCCGCTCCATATCTGGACAAGCGCCTCGCCGCGTATGGCGGCGTTTATGTTGATAGGTTCGTTGGGCTGGGCCACTTCATTATATACGGTTTCGCTGCCGTTTAAACTGAGCACATTGATCCTGACCAGTTTCGGGAGATTTTCAGGGTTTGCGTATGCGATCTTTATCATGCGCTTTTTAAGCGTTGTGTCGGATTCCTTTATGCTTGCATTGATCGATATCGGTGTTTTTTCATTTATCATATAACCGGCCGGAGGCTCCTGGTTCAGTATGGTGCCTGAGGCAATTTCCTCGCTGGGTTCCACCGTGAGTTTTTCGACCAAAAGCTTGTTTTTTCGCAGCGACTGAAAAGCGTCAAAAGTGTTCCTGCCGGTTAAGTCGGGCATAAGATAATCTGTTTTGCGCGGGCCGGACGACCTGAGCATGTTGACTTTGATGCCGGCAGGTGATTCCTGACCCGCAGGCGGGGACTGCGATATGACCGTAGTGTCCTTGTAAATTGACGAGAAAACCACGGTGTCATCACCCTCCAAAAGCCCGGCGTTCCTGACCAGTACCAAAGCCGCTGATCTTGACTGCGCGGCTATATCGGGTATTATCACTGTTTTTGAGCCTTTGCTGACAACTATGTAAACGGTCCTGCCTTTTTTTATTTCCGTGCGCGCCGGGATGTCCTGCGATACGACGCAGCCAACCTCGTAAATAGGGCTGTAAATCTCATCGTCGATTTTCAGGTCTATCTTCATCCTTTGCGCCATTTTCTGGGCCTTTTCGGTTTTTATGCCGCTAAAATCAGGCATTGAAATGGTGGAAAACATGAAAATAACCTTCGTAATTGCGGCAGCGCTGATGAGCATAAGAAGCACTCCCAGAACGGCAAGTTTCAATATGTAGGATACTTTTACTTTTTCCATTTTATTCCTTTCGGGTGTACTTAAAACATGCGATTATTATAAGTAAATATGGGGATTTTTGCAAGAAATTTGTTGCGGTCCGACAAACGCGATAGACCTGTTTTTATTGTTCAAAAACATAATATCTGTATTTAACGTTTTTATTGTTGCCTTTGTTGATGCGGGTGATAAAATGTAACAAGTCCGGTTTTAGACCCGGGCAATAATATAAATATATAAAAGGATATCCGCATGCTCAGCCAGATGTTTTTCATTATCACAGTATCATTGTTCGACAGTTTTTCCACAACCCAGCAAATCATAGTTTTTATCCTTATACTTACTACCGTTAATCCGGTCAGGAACTCGCTTTCTTACCTCGCGGGGCTGTCAATTTCTTATTTTGTCTGCGGTATTATCGGGTTTATGGCGCTTGATAAGCTTAATGCCTTTGTCGCCAGGTTCTTTGTCAAACCTGCGGGCGTTTCCGACGCCATGTACTACCACACCCAGATATTCATCGGCATCGTATTCGCGGCAATTGGGATAATTAATTATATGATGAAAAGGAATTCAACAAAGCCGCCAATGGAAAATGCCGTAATACAGAGGCTTAAAAATATGAACGGATTTGCTGCTTTTGGGATCGGGGTATTCATATCCGTGTCCGGTTTCCCGCTTTCCCTTCCTTATATAGCCGCGCTGGGGAAGTTCGCCCTTCTGCAAATGGGCATGCCTGAGGTTGTTTTGTGCCTGGTGCTTTATAACATCATTTACGCGCTGCCTATGGCCGTGATCTTTGTAATATACCTGCATGCCGCGGGGAAAAGTGAAAACATCCATGATAGACTGCACGAAAGGGCCCGCAGCCTCAATCTTAAACTAACATCCGCCATGTTCGTGGGCATGGGGCTGCTTTCGATTGCGGACGCTCTTTTTTATTTTCTGAGCGGCCACCCCTTGCTTAAAAACAGGTATTTTTAATCTTTATAAACCGCTGCCGAAATAAGTCTATAAAAAGCGGAATACCGCAATATCATTATTTGCCCCCCCTGTGTATTATTAACCATCGAAATGCGCATATTGAAACTTAAAAGAAGGGAGGAATCTAAAATGAAAAATATAATAATCTCGGTATTGGCCATTGTTTTTATGGCGTCAATCGCGTTTGCGGCTGACAAAACCACAACAACGACCACCACGGAAAAAACTGTAATTACAAAAGACGCGCCTGTGGATGCAGCTGGAAACACTGCGGCGGCAAAAAAGCACGCGAAAAAGGTAAAGCATGCCAAGAAAGCGGTAAAAGACGCTACGGCAGCGGTAACAACAACGGCCAAAGCTTTAGGTGAGGCAGTGGCTGAAGAAACGAAAATAGCAAAATAGAATTAAAAGCATGGGATAATATTTGTCGGATCATAAAGTCCGGCGTGTAAAGCGCCGGACTTTTATTTCCTTAAGGAAGGAGGGCCTAAAATGAAAAAAATCATGATTGCGGTATTGGCCATGGTATTTATGGCGTCAATCGCGTTTGCGGAAGAACAAACGGCGGCTACACCGTCCAATGTAGCGACTTCAGTTACAAACGCGGTAGCTACTGCTGTCTCGGGAACCGCTGCAACTGCAAAAAAGTATTCTAAAAAGGCAAAGCAGGTTAAAAGAACCGTGGAAAAGAGCGCTGTAAAAGATGCGGCAACTGTTACAACAACGGCCAAGGCTGTAAGCGAAGCAGTGACCAAAAATGCAGCAGAAATTGCTGAAAAATCAAAAGAAGCGGTGGATAATACAGCCGGCAAAATTGCGCCTGTAGAGACAAATATAGTGATCGCTGAAAGTACAAAAGTAATAATGCCGTTGGAAACAAGGGAAGCAACTCCAGGGACAAAAGAAATATCTAAATAAAAGCAATTCAAGGCATGGCTCGATCTTTAGCTTATGTAAAGCCCGGTGTTTTAAAACACCGGGCTTTATGCGTTTTATAGCCCGACATTTCCGTTTCCCGCATTATCCTGCATGCTTCCTGTATGCCTTTGTACTTATCCCTTGATTTGCCTTTATTCAATGCTATAATGCTTCCATGAAAAAAATACTATTGATATTATCCGCCCTTGCCGTTATCGCGGCAAACATAGGCTGTGACCAGGCAAGCAAACAGTACGCGAGGAAGCATTTTAAAGGCAGGCCGGTTATCAGTTTTGCCGGGGATACAATAGTCATTGTTTACGCGGAAAACAGCGGGGGATTTTTAAGCCTTGGCTCCAGGATGAAACAGCCCTTAAAAAATTCTATCATGATAATCATACCCATAGCCGCCATTTTTTTGGCCCTTGTTTTCATATTTTCCAGCAAACATTTGTCAAATCTTGAATTGTTCCTGCTTTGCAGCGTATCAGGCGGCGGCATCAGCAATATTTATGACCGTATTACACATAAGGGCCTGGTAACCGATTTTTTGAATGTAGGCATAGGGCCCGTAAGGACCGGGATATTTAACCTTGCGGATATGGCGATCCTGTTTGGGCTGATCCTTTTAGTGCTGATACAGATAGGGAAAAAGCCGGAAAATGCGGCGCATGAAACTTAAAAAGGAAAATATAGATTTTACATGCCAAAAATGCGGGGATTGCTGCAGGGTTGACGGATATGTATTCCTGAAAAAAGAGGACAGCAGGGCGATTATGGACTATCTTGAAATCGGCAAAGATGAATTTAAAAATAAATTTACGGACTGGTTCCTGTTCCTGGGCAGGGTATTAAAGCTTGACTCGGAAGGATGCTGTTTTTTGATAGACGGACGGTGCATAATATACCCGGCGAGGCCCGTTCAATGCAGGACTTTCCCCTACTGGGACAGGGTGCTCAAAAACGAAAAGGAATGGGAATACATATCCAAATACTGTCGCGGGGCAAAGGCGGCAAGGATAAATAAACAGGGATAAAGAGTCCTTTCGGCTCTTTGATTTTAAAGGAGGATATAATGAACAGGATTGTTTTTATTTCATTCGGTATCATATCATTGTCGGTAATACTTGCGGGCTGTACCCAATTAATACGGACAGGCGCGTCAGCACTTGTTCCCGCTGATGACGCGAATATCTTATACACAGGCAGGGTTGATTTTTCCGATCCAAAGGCGCCCCGTTTTGACTGGCCCGGCATCCTGATCACGGCCAATTTTGAAGGCCCTTATATAGGCGCAAAAATCACGGACGGCAATAATGACTATAACATATTCATAGACGGGAAACAGGCGGGCGTGCTGGTCACCAGACCCGGAATAAAAGAATATACGCTGGCTGAAAATTTAGGCGCGGGGGCGCACCTTTTGATCCTGTCCAGGCGCACTGAAGGCTATCAGGGTATGGCTGTATTTGAAGGCCTGCTTCTGGACAAGGGTGCAAAACTGCTGCTTCCGCCGGCAAGGCCGGGGCGAAGGATCGAGTTCATAGGGGATTCCATAACCGTGGGGTTCGGCGTGGAAGGCCCGGGGATAAAGTGCCCGTCTGAAAGGGAATTCAAGAATAACTGGAAAGCTTTCAGCGCGGTCTCCGCGAAGGAACTTGGGGCGGAATACCATATCATAGCCATATCAGGCAGGGGCCTTGTCAAGGATTGGGGTGAAAAGACAAGCGTGTCACCCGAACCAATGCCCTCCTTTTTCGACAGGACGCTCCAGAACAATCCGAAAATAAAGTGGGATTTCAGGTCATGGACGCCTGACGCCGTGGTCATCAACCTCGGCACAAACGATTATTCCGCTCCGCCTTATCCTGATGAAGCTGTGTTTGTGAAGGCTTATGAAAAACTTATAAATACCGTCAGGGAAAAATACCCGCAGGTGCATATTTTTATCTGTAACGGGCCCGCCCAGTCGCCGCCGTTCGAAAAATACCTGGCTGAAGCGCTGGGTTCATTCAATGACAAGAAAATCCACAGGGTGGAATTAGGCAGGCTGGCTGATGAAGAACTGGGTTGCGACTGGCACCCGAACGAAGCCGGGGCAAAAAGGCTGGCAAAGGAATTGGTCCAGACCGTAAAACCCGCGATGGGTTGGTAGCCTGGAAATCGCAATAGAGTATGGTTTGCATATCGCGTTTTTCGGGATTCGTCCCATGATTGACCCGGCACGATTCTTCTGATATAGTATGATTAGCATCAAACCGTAGTAAAAGCAGATGTTAGTGAGACAAAATTAAGAGGCTAAAATGACTGAAAATGAAAAATTGATAAAAGCGGCCAATAATGGGGACCTGGAAGGGGTAAAAGCGGCTGTTGCAGCTGGGGCGGATGACCTTAAAGCGGCAATGCGGGCCGCGGGAAAAGGCAATCACCTGGAAATAAACAGGTTTTTGATGGAAAAAGGCGCAAATGGCTATGACCAGCTTTTGGCAGTGATGGCTTCCATGGGGAATATCGGTATGATGGAAAGCCTCATGGAAAGCGGCGCAGATGACCTTGAATGGGCGCTCTTTGAAGCGGCAAAAAACGGGCGCATTAAAGCCGCTAAGTTTTTGATCGAGAACGGCGCGGCCAACTATGACGAGTGCGTGGAACAGGCCGTGAAAAACAACTTCCCTGAAACCGCCGGCCTTATAAAAGACTACCGCAATAAAATAAGAAAACCCCATAAGCTTACCCAAAACGAAAAACTCTTTCTGGCCGCAAAACAAGGGGACACAGAGGGAGTGTTCCTGGCGATACACAAAGGGGCGCGTGAATTAAACAGGGCGCTTAACAGAGCGGCCAGGGGCGGCCGCCTGGAAACAGCAAAGGTCCTTATAGTAAAAGGCGCGGATGATTATGAGGGAGCTTTGGGTTCCGCGTCCGAAGCCGGCCATGCGGATATGGTAAAACTGCTGCTTGAAAAAGGTCCAAAAGTAATCATGCCGGATTCAGGCATGGAAACAATGCTGCAAAAAGCCGCAAAGCGCGGGCATACGGAAGTTGTGGGCCTCCTTTTAAATACAGGCTGGTTCATGTCATATGACCAAAAACAAGCCATTAAAAGCGCGGCCCGGGGCGGGCATAGGGAAACAGTAATGCTTCTTATGGAAAAAGGAAACATAAGTTTTTACGTAGCCATGGAAATATCACAGGAACAGGGGAACCTGGACGCGGTTAAAATGATGTTGGAATACGGAAAATGCGACCTGGACGAAGCGCTGACAACCGCAGCAGGCGGCGGGAACCTGGATATTGTGAAATTACTGGTAGAAAAAGGTGCGGGTAATTTTGACCGGGGCATTAAAGAGGCTTTAAGCAACAAGCAGGAGGAAATAGCGGAATTTTTGTGGAAATTGACGGGAGAAAAGGAAGATTGAGGTCTATATGGGAAGGAATGTGTCAAAGTTTACAGCGGTCATAATTTTCAAATCTACTTAACCACATATTGTCCCGCTATTTTATTTATTTCCTTCTTTGTTTTTCTTGCTCTCCGCTATTTCCCTGACCACTCTTGATATTGTCATTGTGTGGTTTGCCGTCGCATTCACAAGCATAATGGTCCAAAAGCTCACCGCTCAGCTTTAATTTCACTTTAGTTTTATCCCAGCTTTGGCGAATATAAAATAAACCATGTGAAAAATAGCACTTGACATTATTTCTGTGTTGCGGTATATATAAGTTAAGAAACTTATTAACTCTTTAACATAGGGGGCGGCCATGGAGATAAACAAGGATATAATCAAGATGCAGTCGGAAATATGCAAAACTTTTTCAAATCCGTATAGGATGCACATGGTAAAACTGCTTTGCATCAGGGATATGTCGGCTTCGGAACTTTTAAAGGAAACCGGAATGTCAAAGGCGAATTTGTCCCAGCACATGTCCGTACTTGTGAGCAAAGGCGCGGTTCGGTCCAGGCGCCAGGGCGTAAGCGTTTATTACAGCCTCACGGATAAGAAAATAGGGCAGGCCTGCAGCCTTATGCAGGAAGTGGTAGTTAATATGATAAAAAAGAACAGCAAACTGATATCAAAAATATAGGGAGGTTTTATCATGACACAGGATGAATTGAAAGCTTTGAAAGCCGACAAAGTGATAGACGCGAGGGGTTCCTCGTGCCCGGGCCCGCTTTTAGAGGCAAAAAAAGGCATAGGTTCGGTATCGGTCGGGCAGATCATTGAAATACTCGCGAACGATCCCGGCACAAAAAAGGACATACCGGCATGGGCTGCGAAGATCGGGCAGGAATCGCTCGGCGTTATAGAAGAACCCACGCATGACAGGGTGTTTGTTAAAAGACTGAAATAATTACAATTACTAATCTCTAATTACTAATTACAACCAGAGTTCTAATCCTTAATTTGTAATTAGTCATTGGTAATTAGTAATTAAAAGGAATCTAAATGGCACACACTATTGAAAACCAAGGCGCGGTAAAAAACAAGATTCTGTTGATAACCATGGCCCGCAGTTCCTACCTTGCGGCCGACGCGCTTGGGCAGCTTCATCTTGAATACCCCGCGGGCGTGTATATCATAAAAACTCTTTATCCCGGGATATTGCCGTCATATTTTTACGTTGATTCTCTTGAAAAGGGCATTGACGGCATCATAATCGCCGCGGCAGGGGCCGATTGCCCCGTAGAGGATTCCTATAAACAACTTGCGTCCACGGTAAAGAAAACATATGAGGAACTTACCGCGAAAAAAATAAACGTTAAAAGGCTCAGGCTTACTGCCATATGTTCAGTATGCACAAATGCGCTTTTAAAGGAAATAAACAATATGTCGGAACTTATCACAAAAGAAAAACTGGAAGGCCGGCTATGAAAAAATACCACACGGTTGTTATAGGCGCGGGCATAGCGGGCATGGAGACTGCGATAAACCTGGGGAACCAGGGTTACAAAGTGCTCCTCGTGGAAAAGGAAGCTTCCATCGGAGGCAATATGATAGCGCTTTCCAAAGTATTTCCCACGCTCGACTGTTCATCGTGCATTACAACGCCGAAAATGTCCGAAGCCTCACATCATGATAATATAGAGATCATGACCTATACCAAAGCAATTTCCGTGATAAAAGAAGGCCCGGAATTTAACGTGAAGCTCAATAAAAAACCAAGGTATGTCGACGAGAAAACATGCATAGGGTGCAAGAAGTGCGAGGAAGTCTGTCCCGTATATGCGAAGCATGAATTTGAAAGGGAAACAGGCTCGAGAAAAGCCATATGCATACCTTATACGACTGCGATCCCGCAGATAGCGGTCCTTGACCCTGATACCTGCATGCAGTGCGGCAAATGTTATGACGCTTGCCCGACAGAGCCCAAGTCCATCGTTTTTGACCAGGAAGCCGTTGAATTGGAGGTGAAAGCCTCCTCGGTGGTCATGTCCACGGGTTTTACGCTGACAGCAAAGGACAGGAAAAAAGAATATATAAACGGGTCTGAAAAAAATATAATAACGGCTTTCCAGATGGAGCGCCTGCTCGCGCCAAGCGGGCCGTTCGGTTCGGTCATGAGGCCTTCCGACGGCAAGGCCCCGGAAAATGTGGCTTTTGTTTTATGCGCGCATTCCAGGGACAGATCCATCGGCGTGCCTTATTGCTCGCGCGTCTGCTGCATGTATTCCATAAAGCAGGCCATGCTGCTCTCCGGAGCGCTGCCGCTTTGCGACATCACGCTTTACTACATGGATATCAGGGCATTCGGCAAGGGATATGAGCAGTTTTACCGCAATGCAGAGGCCATGGGCATAAAATTTATAAAAGCCAAAGTGGCTAAGATGAGCGAAGATAAGGACGGCATTGTGGAGATGAAAATAGAGGAGATAGAATCCACAGGCGCGCCTGTCAGCGTAAAACATGACCTTGTCATAATGGCAAACGGGATATTGCCGGGCGCTGAACCTGGAAAAATGGCTTCAATAAACACGGATGAATACGGCTTTATAAGCCAGGAAAAAATGAAGTACGACCCTACTGCGACCAATATCGACGGGATCTATTTTTCCGGAACCGCGGCCGGACCCAAGGATATAGTGGACACCATAGCCGAAGCGGGCGCCGCGGCGATGAAGGCGGCTAATTACATCACACACGGAGCGGGAAAATGACGGACTCACCAATCACAAAAGAAAGCCCCAAAGTCGGGGTTTATGTCTGCCATTGCGGCGGGAATATATCCGACATCATAGATGTAAAACGCGTCGCGGAAGAGATGGAAAAAATACCTGGAGTGGCGCTTTCCACGGATTATATTTTCATGTGTTCGGACCCGGGCCAGCAGAAGATAAAGGACGCGATAAAGGACGGGCGGATCAACCGCGTGGTCGTGGCAGCCTGTTCACCGAGGCTTCATGAGCTCACATTCAGGCGCGCCCTGACCGTAGCCGGCCTTAACCCGTACCTGCTTGAGCAGGTCAATATAAGGGAACAGGCAAGCTGGGTGCATAAGACGGACCATAAAGGCGCCACGGAGAAGGCGATAAGGCTGACCCGCGGGGCGGTGGAAAAAGTGAAGCTTGCCAAACCCCTGGATATGATAGAGATAAAATCCCTGCCGTCGGCAATTGTAATAGGCGCCGGGCCCGCAGGGCTCCGCACGGCGTCCGACCTGGCCTCCGGCGGAAGTTCTGTTTACCTGCTGGAAAAGACGCCTTTCACGGGCGGCAACGCGGTGAAGATAGACAAACTTTATCCCACAGAAGAGGACGCGAAAGAGATCGTGGGGAAGATGAACATAGAGATAGAGTCAAACAACAATATAAAACTGCTTACATGCGCCGAAGTGTCCGACGCGACAGGCGGTATAGGTAATTTTAAAGTGACGGTGAAGCAGGTTTCGCGCGGTGTGGTTGCGATGATGTCTGAAAAGGAATTTGAGGACGCGGCCCGCGCGTGTCCTGTAGAAGTGGACGACGAATATAACTGCTCTTTGAGCAAACGCAAGGCGATATATATGCCCTACAAAAACGCCTACCCTGCTTTACCCGCCATAGACTGGGCAAACTGCACGCTCTGCGGCAAGTGCGCCGAAGCTGTGAAAGGGAAGATAGACTTGGTCAAAAAAGTGGAAAATACCGCAATAGAATCGGGCGTTGTGGTCGTTGCCACCGGATATGAACATTATGTACCGGCGCAGGCGGAATACGGATACGGCGCGAAAAATGTTATAACACTTCCCCAGTTGATAAGGATGATGGATAAGACCGGGCCCACGGGCGGTAAGATCGAAATAAACGGGAAAAAAATAAAGTCCGCGGGATTTATCCATTGCGTGGGAAGCAGGGAAATAGATGGCGTAAAAAGGCCCGGGCCTGAAAGGCCTTTGAATGCCCATTGCTCGCGCGTGTGCTGTACGGCAATCCTTCAGGCAGCCAGGGAACTTCAGGAAAACAATAAAGGCATTGACATATACAGTTTTTATCAGGATATCAGGACATACGGCCGTGACGCGGAACTGAAATACTACGACAAAGTATCCGCCGGAGGAGCCGTTTTTTTCAGGTACGGTCCCTCGGAACTTCCGCAGGTATCCGTTGAAAATGGGGGAATAAATGTAAAGATGAAAGACCTTCTTACCGCGGGAGAGAAAATTGAAGTGACCGTCGACCTTCTGGTCTTAGCCACAGGCATGGTGCCGGGAGACCCGGGCGCAATAGCGGATAAATTCAAGATGCCAAAGTCTGTGGACAGGTTCCTGCAGGAAGTGCACCCCAAGCTGAGGCCGGTTGAGACGGCCATAGGAGGTATATTCCTTGCGGGTACCTGCCAGGCTCCTTTTGACATGACAGAGGCCACTGCCGTGGCCGGCGCTGCGGCCGTAAAAGCAGCGGCAATACTGGAAAGCGGAAGCGTACAGCTTGAACCGTATGTGGCGGTTGTCGCTAAGGAAAAATGCAAATGCCACGGGGAATGCGTAAAAGTATGCCCCGCCAAAGGCGCGATATATATAGATGAAGCTGAACAAAAGGCTGAAGTGAACCAGATGCTGTGCATATCCTGCGGAAATTGTGTCGCGGTCTGTCCGGAGAGGGCGATTGACGTGCAGGGGTATGAGATAAGCAGGTTTGAGAGCATAGTGGATGAGATAGTGAGGGAATGAAGTTCGGAGTTCGGAATTCGGAATTCGGAGTTCGGAGTTCGGAGTTTGGAATTCGGAGTTCGGAGTGGAAAGCGAACTTCCAATTTCAGCCTTAAATTCCGAACTCCGAATTCCGAACTCCGAACTTCAAAAGCGAGGTTTACATGAAAGGCATCGAAGCCATAAAAGAATTTAAACAGAAGCACGGGCCTGTTAAGAAGGATTTGCTTGACTGGATCCGTTACTGCAATACATCCATGTCGGCCATAAAAAAATCTATGCAGACCGGTGCTAAGACAGTGCCTGAGGCCGCGAAAGAAGCATCGATTGCGGCGGGCGACTGTCTCTGGTTCATAAATGCCATGCGTAAATACGGGGATGTCGTGATAACAGGCGACTCTGACGGGTTTAAAAAATACTCGCTGAAGGAAGCAATAAATGGTTAAGGTAAATTCAGACCTGATAAAGGACATAAAAAAATACGGCGCCTTTGACGTTTCCAAATGCTTCAACTGCGGAAATTGCACCGCGGTGTGCCCGCTGGCAAAGGCAGACTCGCCTTTCCCGCGCCATTTGATAAGGCGCGCGCATTTGGGGGATAAACAAGCGGTCTTAAACGCAAAGGGCACCTGGCTATGTTATTACTGCGGCGAGTGTTCCAAGACCTGCCCCAGGGAAGCAAAACCCGCGGCATTTATGGCTGCGGCAAGGCGGTACGCGACGGCTCACGCCGACGTTACCGGCATCACGAAATTATTATACAAATTTCCGGTGTTGAATTTTCTGGTCATGTCCGCGGTTGCAGTACTGTTCGGTTTGTTCATGTACGCGCAGAGACTGCATGTCAGGACGGGTGAAAAGCTGATAGAGGTTTTCAATATACCATTTGAATATATTCATTGGTTCGGAATAGGAGTAATGTCCGTGGCGGTTGTGACACTGCTCGCCGGCATGGTTATTATTACCCTGCGCGCGGGTGAGATACAGAATATACTTAAACTGTATAAAGAAGCGAAAAGACCGGGCAGGAACGTCATGTTCGCAGGGGAGTTCATAAAGACGGCATTCATGTCAATAATGCGGGAAATGTTCGCTTTCAAGCGGTTCAGGGACTGTGACACCGATAAAAATGAAATTGTATGGTATTTAAAACCGTGGCTGGTGCACTCTGCGATCGCATGGGGTTTTGTGGGGCTATTTTTGTCAACGGCTTTGAATTTCCTCATCAAAGACCCGGCTATAAGGGTTGCGCTTTGGTACCCGCCCAGGTTCATAGGGATACTCTCCGGAGTCATGCTGCTATACGGGACGTCGGTGGTAATATTGAAGAGGATTGCCGCAAAGGAGATAAATTACAAGGACAGCGTGTTCGCCGATTGGTGGCTTATACTGACACTGTGGTTCATAGGGCTGTCCGGTTTTGTCATGACAATGCTTGTGTACCTGCCGGAAGTTGACCGGAATACGGCAGACCTTCTCTTCGTAATACACGTGGCCCCGGCAATGCTTGTTGTGGTTATGATAGCTTTTACCAAGCTCGCGCATGTTTTCTACAGGATGCACGCGCTGTTTGTATATGAACTGATGGGTAACCTTAAATCCCATATCACAAATCCCTAAAAGGGAGAAGGAGAAATTTTTATGGCTGAAACACCACAGAAACTTTCGATCATCTGTTTTTCAGGCGACTTTGACAAGGCTTTGGCTGCAATGGTGATGGCGAACGGCGGAAGGGCTTTTGATTATGAAGTGAACCTGTTCTTTACTTTTTGGGGGCTCAATATCCTGAAAAAAAGGAAGGGACGCAGGCCGGGCAAGGGAATGTTCATGCAGAGGATGTTCAATATGATGATGGGTGGAAGGAACAACCTGCCCCTTTCAAAGTTTAATTTCGGAGGAATAGGGCCGGAGCTGATGAAAGGCATCATGAAGAAAAAGAACATCAAGGACGTCGATGGCATGCTCCAGGACGCGATAGGTTTGGGCGCCAAAATATACGCTTGTGACATGGCCATGAACGTGATGGGGGTTTCCAAAGAGGACCTGATAGACGAGATAACAGACATAGTGGGAGTGGGTACATTCATAGCTAATGCCGAAGGCGGGCAGGTTCTTTTCATATAACGAAAATTTAAAGTTAAGACTAGTGGTTGGGGTCAGACCTAACTTATAGCTTTTATCATTAATGACCTTTTGCATATAGCAAAATCTTGTATGGAAAATAGAAATATAAAAGCTATTTGTGAGGTGACATTGGACATTCTATAGCGTTGATTATCATGAATATATTGTTGTACTTTTATGACCGGTTTTTTGCAAAGGATAAGCTCATTAACAATATCTAGCAGGTTGAGAGACGCTACACGGCCGGGTAAGTTTATTTAATGATTGCTTATAAATCAAGCCTTTAACATCATTCCAAAAAACATCATTTGTAAGGGGTTATACGTCGACAAAAAAAAGTAATTGACAAAGGCCTTCCCCGGTATTATATTCAATACTCATTCAAAGATGATATTGCGGGGGACTGCGCCGCCCAAATATTACAATTTTTGAAAAGACAATATAAAAGGAGGTGAAATACAAATGAAAAAGACCATTATTACGTTTATTGCGGTTATTTTTGCTTTCTCAATATTTGCGGCACAGGCAAAGATTACTGCAAAAGTACCGGTAAAAAAAGCAGCGGCAGTGGCAATAGTGCCTACAGTTGTGGTACCTGTTCCCACGCCTACACCGCTTTCTTTCATGGCAAAAGTGAAGAGAAAGATCAAAGCGCTTTTGGGCATAAAGCCGGCAGCAACGCCGGTTCCTGCGGCAACAGAAGTTCCTGCGGCAGTTCCTGCGGCAGCGGCTAAGAAAGCAAAGTAATTACATATAAGTACACACAGGGGACGGCTTGCGCCGTCCCCTGTTCATTACAGGATGTATCTAGAAGATCAAAGACTTGAGATAGTAGATAGTTGATAGTAGAAGGGTGTGGGATGCTCTTATTATAATGAATCTAAAAGTTATGTACCATCATTGGAAACGTTCGAGAATCGAGAATAAATCAGTCCGCTGTCGCTAAAGCTTTGGCGGACAAGTCGGTGCGCCGCCAGGATTGGAAGGTATTGTAGCGGAACGGGGAGGGGTTGATCTGCATCCGGCCTGCTTAATTTCCACCTGTTCGCGGATTGCTTGTTTGACAATTGCTCCATGAAGCTTGCGGTTTACAAAATGATAAAAACTGATATAATAGATGAGTAAAATGTTTGCATATTAAAGCGCGGAGGTTTGGCATGAAAAAGGTCATATTGATAACGGTACTGGCATTGTTTTCTTTTGGTTTGATCCACGGTATGGATACAAGGCCTTTTAAGAAATTTTATACGCTCCAGGTGGCGACGATGTTTGACAGGGACTGCTGGAAGGCGTATGACCTGTATATAAAGTTAAAAGATGAAAAGCAGATGGTATATTACATCAGGGATAAGGAAGGCGCCAGGGTGTGCGTGAGGGTAAGGGTCGGTGTGTCAGGCACGCAGGAAGACGCCAAAGCCGCCGCTGTTAAATTCAAGGCAGATACCCAAATGAGCGCCATTATTGTTGAGACAACGGGAATAACCATAACCGATTATAAAGGTAAATTCGACATGATAAATACGCCAAGCGGCATCTGGATGTGGGATTATAAGGATTTTAAGGAAGTAAAGAACTTTGGCAAGAGTTTCAACTGCGAGGCAATTGCCGCGGAAAACCCCGTGGCCATATCGCCGGACGGAAAATACATAGTATACCTGTATGAGGGAAAGTTGACAAAGATCGAGATCGGTTCGGGGAAAGAAACCGATATTGTAAAGTCTATGGACCCGGCGATGAAGCTTGAGCGTTCGTCCCCCAAGTGGTCGCCTGACGGGAAATATGTGGCTTTCCTCGACATTATGAACGCTAAAGCAGGCACGTGCCTGAGGGTGGTTAAGGCCGACGGAACGGATGAAAAGTGCGTGATAGACAATTCGAAAAAAACAAGGGCTGTGATGGCCTTTGAATGGGGTCCTGCCGGGAACGAACTGTATTATGTGGAAGGCGGCACAACCATGCGGGTGCCTATAGGCGGGGAATTATACGTAACGGGGCTTGACGGGAAATCAAAGCTGCTTGTACAGCCTGAAAAAGGGTCTGTGATTTACCGGGTCTTTGAAATTGACGGCAATAAACTGAATTACAACGTCGCTGTATTTAAGGGAAAATCAAAGGACGAATATGACCTGACAGAAAAGACGCTGAACATAGATTAACCATATTTCTTTGCAACTGTAAAAAATAGCCCGCGCAAGCGGGCTTTTTTTTACAGCCTGAAACCGGCTATGCCGGGCCGCTCTGTGATGAGTAAAAATTTGAAAAATACATTAGAAATGGAAAGTATAAAAGGCGAAGCGGAATTGTTCATAGAACCCTTATAAGACAGGAAATAGGCCTGATCGTAACTATAAATTAGATGTACTGCCTGACTTCGTTTTGCATGGTTTTCTGACCACATCATTATTGAAAGGCAAAAGCCCCCTAAAGACGTTTAAAAAATCATATCCCTATGCTTTTGGTAGTATTTAGTTGATTGTAAGGAAAAAATGTGTATACTACTGGTGTGTTGGTATGGAAAAAATAATTTTGAGGTGATAAGATGAAAAAAAAGAAATCAGCTGCAGCCGCAGCTGTGTTATTGATTGTTCTGGCCGTGGATGTATTTGGGTGCATGAAAAAATCGCCGACTGCGCCGGTTATTAATACTCCGACGGCTGTATTGGTTTTTACTTTTACGGCAACTGTTAATGTCTTGGCAACAGCGACTGCCGCGCAAACAGCGGCAAACAACGCGACTGATACGGCGACGGCAACAGCAACGGCCACGAAAACAGGGACAGACAACGCAACTGATACGGCAACGGCCACGAAAACAGGGACAGACAACGCAACTGATACGGCAACAGCAACGGCCACGCAGACAGGGACAGACACCGCAACTGATACGGCGACAGCAACGGCCACGCAGACAGGGACAGACACCGCAACTGATACGGCAACGGCAACAGCCACGCAGACAGGTACAGACAACCCGACTGATACGGCAACGACAACAATTACACAAACGGCAACGGATAATTCAACTGATACGCCTTCGGCAACATTTACTTTTACCACTACCGCAACAGCGACCTTTACCATGACAGCAACCATAAACTTAACAGCAACAGCCCAGGCGCAGCAGACCGCGACGATGACCGCGATGTTTGTGACCAAATGGGGCAGCGGGGGGACCGGCAGCGGATCGTTTAATGGTCCTACCGGAGTTGCGGTGGACAGCGGCGGAAATGTGTATGTTGTGGATTCTAACAATTACATGGTCCAGAAATTCAGCAATGCCGGCTCATATATAAGCCAATGGGGCAGCTGGGGGACAGGCAACGGGCTGTTTGAATACCCTTCAGGAGTAGCGGTGGACAACAGCGGAAATGTTTATGTCGCGGACAGGGGTAACAACAGGATACAAAAATTCAGCAATACGGGCGTGTATATAACGCAATGGGGCAGTTCCGGAAGCACCAACGGGCTATTTTCCCTTCCTTATAGAATAGCGGCGGGCAGCAGCGGGAATGTGTATGTAGCGGACACCAACAATAACAGGATCCAGGTATTTGACGGTACAGGCGCATATATAACACAATGGGGCAGCTTGGGAAGCACCACAGGCATGTTTAATAATCCTTATGGAGTGGCAGTGGACAGCAGCGGGAATGTGTATGTTGCGGATACCAATAATAACAGGATACAGGAGTTTAGCGGAACAGGTACATTTATAACACAGTGGGGTGTTTTAGGCAGCGGCAACGGCCAATTTAATATGCCATGGGACGTGGCCGTAGGCATTGGCGGAAATGTGTATGTCGCAGACAGGGGCAATAACAGGGTCCAAAAATTTGACAGTACGGGTGCATATATGGCGCAATGGGGCAGTTTGGGAAACGGTAACGGGCAGTTTAACAACCCTTATGGAGTGGCAGTGGACGGTAGCGGCAGTGTTTATGCCGCGGATACGAACAATAACAGGATCCAAAAATTTGTGCCATGATTTACAGACTCGGTTTTTGAGCTTCGATAATACAGCTTATAAAAATACTGCCGGGCTGCCCAATAAGGCAGCCCGGCACGATGACGGGTCTATTGACCGGGTCCGGGTATTATTTTGCCGCCGGAGTTGCCGCAGGTTTTGCGGTCTTGTGTTTCTTCACGTGATGCTTATGCATTTTTTTGGCTGTTTTAGACGGGACAGGAGTGGTTTCGGACTTGGTATCAACTGCGAATGCGGCTGTCACTGAAAAAAGCGCGATAAGGATAACTGCCATGATTTTTTTCATTGTTTTACCTCCTTTATCCTGATTTGAATTTCAATAATTAGACGGTGGAAACAGCGAAAATGTTCCATCCGTAAAAATCAAACATTCCAATCATACCATGTTTTGGCGGTATATGTGCATATTTATATACTGCGATACTGCCGAAAAACATGCCATGTACCCGAGCAATAGCGAGTGGTACATGGGGGTTAAAGTTGTTGGGCGCGAATATTGTAAGTGTTGAATAGGAGTCTCAAAAATATATCAAATATGGGTTTAGGAAGCTATTTAGATACTGCCGAAAAAGCATGTCATGTACCTTAAGCTACTGCGAATGGTACATGGCCTTAATGACGGGCCGTATCCGGCAAAGGCCGATTAAGCGGCGTCAGGATTTTACCTCCGCAGGCAGCAATATCTTGAATTCCGAACCTTTGCCGGGGCCTTCTGATTCCGCCCATACGATGCCGTTGTGCTGTTCGACTATGTTCCTCACAATATTTAACCCGAGCCCTGTTCCGGGTGTTTTCCTTGTATTCGCGTTCTCAACCTGGTAAAACCTGTCGAATACCTTGACCAGTTTGTCCGCTTCTATGCCCAGGCCGAGGTCTTTGATCACGATCAAACCGTAATTTCCGGGTTTTAAATCCCGGGGTTTTACATGCGCGGGCAAACGCATACCGCCTAAATCTACAGTGCTGAAAGCCGCAGTTATGGCCGAGTTTTTTTGCGAGAATTTAATGGCATTGCTCAGCAGGTTTATCACTGCCTGCGATATTCTATACGGGTCAATGTTCAAAACCGCGCCGGGTTCGGAGGTTTCCACGGATATTGTTATATTTTTTGCGTCCGACAGGGAACGCACGTCTTTTACGCACCTTTCCAAAAGCGGTTTTACGGCGGACGGGACCCTGTCAACCGTGAATTTTCCCGATTCCATCTTTGACATGTCAAGCAGATCGTTTATCAGGGACAACAGCCGCTCGGAATTGTTCTTTATTATGTCAAGATATTCGCGCTGCTGCGCGTTAACCGGCCCGGCAATGCCGTTAAGCAGGAATTGGAGGAAGCCCTTTATGGATGTCAGGGGAGTGCGCAGTTCGTGCGAAACCACGGAGGTAAAATTGGATTTTAAGTCATCGAGTTCCTTGAGCCTGTCATAACTTTCTTTTAAGGTTTCCTCGGCCTTTTTAACCTCCGAAATATCGCTTGCCACGCATACAAAACCGACCACGTCGCCCATTTCCTTCAGCAGCGCCACTGAAAAGACAACGGGAGACCTGCTGCCGTCTTTTTTTTTCAGATAAAATTCAGGGAACCGGTACGCGCCTTTTGTCAGCACTGATTTGAGCATATTGTTGAAGTCGTCGCCCAAAGCCATAAGCATACCGAATTTCTTGCCCGCAAGTTCCTTGTCTTTGTACCCGAGAAAATTCAGGACATGGCTGTTTGCATACTCTATCTGCGCTTCTTCATTAAGCAGGATCAAAAATTCGTTCATGTTCGCTATGATGTTGTCGGCCGCCGAAGTCGGTGTGATCTTAAAAAACCCGTACGTTGTGACCGCATACATTATGGAAAAAGCCCAGATCAGGACGGCTATGTCGGTTACCTGGGAAAAGAACACCTGGTTCTTGAATATCAATGAAAGCAGCACCTCGTTGAACGAGCCGAGCGTAAGCGTCGATACAGACCCCGCAAGGATGACATAGCTCATTTTTTTTAATATCCTGCTCCTTACCGTCAAAGCATACCTGTATATGAGTATGATGCCGGCGAATGTAAACGATATATAATAGGCATAATATAATATGACCCAGATATTCCGCTTCCAAAGCGGATACCAGCCGTATTCGCCGAGCACCGGGTTATTCATCAACAGGTTGAATGAGTGCAGGAAAAAGAAAAATACAGGCAGAAAAATAAAAACAAATTTCACAGGGGGGGAATTATATATTTGTTTTTGTTCTGTCATTATAAGGAAAAGAAGCAGGGTGAAAACCGGGAACGTGATCCAGCCAGCCGGGTACACGCGCCACAACAGGCGGATAAAGCCTGGAGGCAGGTTTGGTATGCTCATCAGGGTCATGCCTGAACTCCAAAGGGCAAAACACACGAGCAGCGCTACTGCGGTCCTGTTCAAGGCGGAAATCCTGTCAGAGGAAAATATGCGTATGGCAAGGTATATGTAGATAATAGCCGCAAGAAAATGCAGCATCTGCAGGATTGGTGCCCAGAACAAGGTTAGCTCCTTTTTATTTTGCCGGCATTTGAAGGCCGCAAAACACGACTGTAATGCACTGTTTATTATAGGACATAATATGAAAAAATACAGAGGAAAATGAAAAACAAATCATTAAATTTCGTATTTATTACCGTCTGTTGAAACCGAAGTTTCTCATCGTGAAAATATTTTCTTGATTTTTCAAATTTATATGCTATATTTGAATTAACAGAAGGCAGTCAAATTCATTGGGAAGGGGGTGATGATATGGCAAAACAAACCTGTACAATTTTCCCGGGCAAAATAATGACTTGAATTTGTTCCTTTTCCCATATATAATTTATACCTGTCGTTCCGGGAAACTGACTAAAATTCAAATAGGGGGAAAACAATGATCGAACAAGCATCAACGACCGTCAACGCAGTGGTTCAGCATGCGACTGAAACCGCGAACAAGATCAGCTTTTCATTTGACCCGAACCTGCTTTCAATTCCTTTAACGTGGATTCTGCCTGTCCAGAAGGTCCTTCTTGATTTCATATTTTCATCCGGCAATATCGCGCTCATCATCCTTAAGATAATCATTTTGCTCATGCCCATACTGCTGTTAATAACCGGTTTGTGGGTCACAATGGCATCCATTTACACTATTTTATTCAGGAGCTACAGGATCAAATTTATCATCACATTGACGCTGGCATGGTGGGATATACTGACTTCCGCGTGGAATTACTGGACCGGCCTGATCAGGTTTGTGTTCTTATGTTTTGGCTGGGCATGGGAGCTTATAAAACTTACCGTCGGCGCTGTTGTTATCGGTTTCCTGCGCCTGATCACCCTGCCTTTTAAGGGGGCAAGCGAGATAGCCCGCCGGTATTCACAGGGAGGAGTGCCATGGATAGCGGTTACTGTGACCCTCGTCTGGTGCGTGCTGGAAGCGACAATTTTCACTTACACGCTCCTTCCCACGGTCTCGGAATTACTTGCGGACATGACCGGTATCGAGAGCCAGGGGATCATCGTACCTTTCCTTTTTCTTTTTCTTTTTCTTCTCATCACGGGAAGCTTCGCCTGCCTCTATGTGCTTTTTGAGGCGGTAAAGAATAAAAAAGTGGAACAGATAATACAGATGCTGTTAGTCGAGCTTTTTGTGCTATTCTTCGAGGTTGTGTTCCTGTACAGGGAACTTGTCGACTCCCTCACGCCGTGGATAGCCCAGCAGACCGGCGAACATGTGAGGATGGGTATGGCTTCAACCCTGCTTTTATCGGCCTTCCTTTGGGCGGGTATCAGGGGTATGACGTGGTTCTTATTCGCGCGCTTCGGCACCCCCACTATAATAGCCGTGATATCCAGGCAAAAAACAGAGCCGGGAGCGGCTGCGCCGGAAGAGACGCGGAAAGAGATATTGCAGGAAACATGGGAGAATTTTATCAATGTTTTTAAGAATAACGCCGACTGGTTCAGGGATTCGGGCGTGAAATTCGCCGAAGCCGCGTCGTTGCCCGTATTCCAGATAATAGCGGCCGCGGTAAATATGATGACCGTGCTTATCACATCAAAAATGCTTTTTAGCCTTCCGTTCACATCGCTTACGCAGGTAATGGAAACACGCGAACTGCTTAACTCCATTTTTAAAAAAAGCAACCAGGCTTAAGGGGGGGATAAAAATGAAAAATAAAATTTACGCGATCCTTCTCCTGTCCGTTGTGTCCCTGGTCATTGCCGGATGCTCTGCGGGCGCTTCGGCTGAAAAAAAGATAAAGAGGGAAACCATATTTATCGGCATCGATACAAGCGGTTCTTTTACGAAACGGGCGTACTATGAAGATTCTATAAAATTCATTGCGTATTATATCTACGGGCATATCAACGGCGCAGGCGGTTTAAAACAGCCCAAGGCGCTTTTCGTGGCCGAGATCGGCGGATTTTCCGCGAATGAACCAAAATCATTCAGGCCGCTTGAGGATTTTGAGTCCAAGTCGGCGGAACAGATCGAAGCCGACCTTAAATCGTGGCTTGTGCCCAAGCAGTCGGTAACCGATTTTAACGCTTTCTTTGAAAAGGTTAAAAGCCTGATACAGATGAAAAACCTTGTGCTCGCCCCGATAGACATAGTTATCGTGACGGACGGCGAACCCGAGATCTTAAACAAGTCCGGCAAAGTCGTGCCGCAGGCCGTGAAAGACGTGGACCTGTCCTCCATGGAATACCTTTCGCGCAATATAACGCTTCGCCTGTTGTATCCCACGCCTGTCATGGCGGGCAGATGGGAAAAAGAAACAAAAAGCAAAAGGCTGAGGATATTGCCGGTTGACAATGAAGTAATGAACGGATGGAAAGAAAAAGTAAAACTCGGCGTTCCGGCGGAAGACCAGGCGGAATTATGGAAATGGATAACGAGTATCGTGGATTACAGGATCAGGAGAAAAGTGTTCTAGGCCCTGTATATATAAAAGGCCCGCGCAAGCAGGCTTTTTTCATGTATGCGTCCCCGGACGCGAAGATAGTACCATAAAATATTCCAATTTGTCGTTAAATTTGCTTTACATCAAAACACCGGAGATACATGCGTGAAATCGATAAAAATACTTTTAGCAAACACTCCCTGGAGAAAAGGGAACCTTTACGGCATCAGGGCCGGTTCAAGATGGCCGTTCATGACGGGCCTGGAACCGGGGCAAAAAATACCCGGATACCTTCCGTTCCCGTTCTTTCTTGCCTATACTGCGGCCCTGCTTGAAAAGAACGGCATGGAAGTAATGCTGATAGACGCGCTTGGCGAAGGCATGAACGACGGGGAATTCCTGAAAAAAGCGGCCGCATTTTCCGCGGACCTAACCGTCCTTGAAACCTCAACCCCGTCAATTAACACCGATATTGCCTGGCTCAACAGGCTTAAAAAGAACATACCGGGCTCCCTTTATGCTTTTACCGGCCCTCATGCCGGGGTGTTTGCGGCTGAACTGATGGAAAAAAACCAGGCGCTTGATTTTGTGCTGCACGGCGAATATGAATACATAACCCTCGGGCTGGCGCGCGCGCTGCAGTCGGACGGCCCGCTTTTGGCGGTAAAAGGGATATCCCGCAGGGAGAACGGAAAGGCGGTGAAAAATCCGCCCATGCCGCTTCATATGGACCTGGATGAAATGCCCTGGCCGGCAAGGCATTTCTTGCCCATGAAAAATTACAACGACACATTTGCCGGGCTGCCTTCGCCCAATGTGCAGGTCTGGGCCTCGCGCGGCTGCCCTTTCGGGTGCATTTTCTGCAACTGGCCCATATCCATGTACGGCGGCCATTCATACAGGGTCAGGGATTACAATGACGTAATCTCGGAAATTGAATGGCTCATAAGGGAATACGGCTTTAAGGCTTTTTATTTTGACGACGATACTTTTAACATAGGCAAGGAGCGCATAATAAACCTGAGCAGGGAAATAAAAAGACGCGGCATAAACATCCCGTGGGCTGTAATGGCGCGCGCCGATACAACCGATCTTGAAGTGCTATCGGCCATGAGAGAATCCGGCCTGTATGCGATAAAATTCGGCGTTGAATCAGGCGACCGTAAGATACTGGAAAATTCAGGCAAGAAACTTGACCTGGACAGGGTTGTTGAAAGCACGGCACAGGCAAAACAGCTCGGCATAAAGGTACACCTGACATTTACTTTCGGACTGCCCGGCGAGACAAAGGAAAGTATTGAGAACACAATTGCCTTTGTTAAAAAGGTGAACCCCGATTCCGTGCAGTTCTCCATTGTGACCCCTTTCCCCGGCACTGAATATTTCGAACAGCTGAAGGCAAAGAACATGATAACAACCTATGACTGGGATAAATATGACGGGGCGAACAATGCGGTCATACGCACGGAAGCTCTGTCTGAAAAGGACCTGGAACGCTGGCACAACAGGGCGATCAGGGAGTGGAACCTGCATATGCTCACAACGCGCCTGATGAAAAACCCTTTAAGATCGTTCATAAACGGCCTGAGAAAACCCGGTTATACCCTGGTGTTTATAAAAAACCTTTTAAAGGGCATACTGGGAAAGTAGCATTAACGTGATTTTAATATCCCTGTATAAACCTTTTCCATTTGACCGGACACCGTATCCCAGCTTAAAACATTTCTCGCGGTTTTTATGGAGTTTGCGGCGCATTTTTTCATGAGCCCGGGGTTATTGATCATTTCCTGCATCTTGTCCGCCATATCATCCGGTTCAAAACCCGCGGTTATGCCAACTCCGTATTTTTTTATAAAATAGCTTATATCTCCCACGGGATTTGCGATTATAGGTTTCCCCGCAGCCATGTAGTCCCCGGCCTTGATGGGACCGCGCCCGCGGTTGGCGGGATTATCGCGGAGCGGAAGGAGGCATACATCGGCTATTCCCGCATACATCGGTATTTCCCGATAAGGCACGCGTCCGGTGGAAATTATGTCTCCGGCATATGGCGAAGAGGCTATTTTCCCGCTTAGTTTCGCGTCCAGGGGCCCGACGATCAAAAACAAGCAGTCTTTCCGGCGGCCGCGCAATATATTGAAAGCGTCAATAAGGATATCCACGTCGCCCGTGCCGAACCCGATAAATTCAAATATTTTTTTTGCGGGGCCGATCTTAAGTTTCCTTTTTGCGGACAAGGCAGCCTGTTTTGAAAGCGGCTTGATATTATCCGTATCGCATCCGGAAGGTATATAGAATATATCCTTTTTCCTGATGCCCAGTTTCCGCGCGCGCTCATAAAGCACGCGGGAAGTCACGGTGTTATACCCGGCAAGCCTGCGAACGGATTCCTCAAGCGCGGTTTCGATCAAAATTTCCGGTGTCAGCCGGGAAGCCGCTGAAATGCCACCCTTTGTCCACCAGTCCGCCCAGTCAGAAACAAGGACTGCCTTTTTCCCGGCAAATTTTGACGCGTACATGGGGAATGATACGTTCGGCTTATGGTCAAACCCGTGGATTATGTCATAGTTATTGGTAAGGACATGCTTTATCCTGAACAGTATATCAAGCGGAGCCCACCCGCCCCTATGCTGGTCAAGAAAACGCGGCGCTTCAATAACGCGGACGTTGTTTAACGTTTTTTCGCGGGCCTTGAAATTGGAATCAGGCGACACGGTGATCAAAGTCATATCATGCCCGGCTGCGGCCAGATGTTTGGCAAAGTTAAAGGCGCGGAAATAAGTGCCCTCTCCGGATATATTGTGGTTCAAATAAAGTATTTTCAAGCGGTCTCCTTAGTTGTTTCCAAAGATTATACTATTTTTAAAAACATGAGGCAATGGTTATATATCAGGTTTTAAAAAAATATGAAAATGCCTTGTTTTTATAAAAAATCAGCGTAAAATAGCCGGGTTAATATTTATCAGGGCCTTATCAACATAATGAGATACTGCCGGAAAAATGCCGGTTTCATTGATAAACCCGCCCATAAGAAAGGATGCCAATGGAAAAATTAACAGGTAAAATACTGCGAAGGCTGAAAATCTGGCAATATAACATCAGGAGTCTTTATGTAAAAAAAGTTTTTCTGCCCATGCGTGGTGAAATGACGGCTGAAGCCGTGCGATTTCTACTGAAAAAAAAACTTATAGAAACCGACACGGATATCGCGGCGCTCGGAAGTAAATGGCCCGAACTTGTGAAGGCATCGTTTGATCCGTCGGACCCGGATGATTTCTATTCAAAATGGACCGGGCAAACAGGCGCCTCAAATATTATCGCGAACATTAACGACCAGTTTGGAAGATATTACATGCATGATGCGATGGCGGCTTCGCTCGGCACGGATAATGGCTTCAGCGGGACAGTGCTTGATTTCGGATGCGGCACCGGGGCGCTTTCAATGGCATGGCAGAGAAAGTACTGCGGGCGGGCAAAATTGCTTCTTGCGGATGTTGACAACCTGGCCGCTGAATTTGTCCGGGATCAGATACAAAAGCACGCGGATTACAATACCGCGCAGCTTGATATATGCCTTTCAAAGCTTGCCGGTTCATCCGTAGATGTGCTGGTCTGTGCGCATGTTCTGGAACACCTTAAAAATCCTTCCGAGGTATTCGCATCCATAGAATCCAGGTTAAAAACCGGCGGATGGCTGATAATTGACGCCCCATGGGGCGGGCATCCCGAACATTTGCATGAGGCTCCCGTAGATTGGGAAACAAACGGAGGCGCGGTATTACTGAAGGAAAAATATGCCAAGATGCGCGGGCTTAACCCATACTCCGGCCTGTCCGGCCTTTATAAAAAAAAGTCCTGAAAAATGAAAATGAACAAAGCAAAAATTTTTATGCTGGGATTGGTGTTCCTTGCGGCTGGATGTTTTACAATTTCCGGCGAAACGCTTCCATGGACGCTCTCAGGCGGCCCGGGAAAGGAAACTGCCGTGCTGCTTTTGTCAGATATCCATTTTGACCCGTTTGCGGACGGTGCGGCTGAAGAACTGGAAAAGACGGATATAAGCGGGTGGCGCGCCGTGCTTGAAGATAAAAAGCCCGGAGAATTTCCGGGTTACAGGGAGGATACAAATTACCGGCTTTTTCTGTCCGCGATCAATGAGATAAGCGGAATATCCGCGGAAGCCGGCTGCGCCATAATATGCGGCGATCTTATCTGCCACAATTTTGAAGCCAAATACAGGCTTTCCCGCGGGAAGCGGGGTTCATGCACTTCTTTTGCCGTCAAAACCATGGAATTCGTATCATTGATGATAAAGTCGGCCCTGCCCGGCAAGCCCGTCTGCTTTGTAATGGGAAATAACGACTCGGACAACGGCGATTATAATATAATCCCCGGCGGTGTAATGCTTGGCAGCCTGGCCGGCTATTTTGATACTGTGAAAGCTGATGCGCGGGCAAAGGCGGATTTCCAAAAAGGCGGTTATTATAAGCTGCCCTTCCCGGGGCTGGAAAATAACGAGCTTATTGTTTTAAATGATATCTTTTGGCTTAAAAGATACAAACAAACAGGAGTTGCCCGGCAAAACCCCGGCAGGGCCGAGATGCAGTGGCTTAAGAATCAGCTTGACGCTGCGGCTTTGAACGGAAAAAAAGCCTTTATTGCAATGCACGTGCCGCCCGGCATAGACGCATACCTTGCGTCAAAAGACAAAAATTGTAAAGGCGACGACGGGTTTCTGGCGCCCGGATATAATAAGGAGTTCTTTGAGATAATGAAGTCACATAAAGCGGTTGTCCGGAATGTATTCGCCGGGCATACCCATTTCGACGACTTCCGCGTGTTTTCAGAGGCAGGCAGGCCTTTTATGCTGGTCAGTATTATTCCGTCAATAAGCCCGGGGCACGGCAACAACCCGGCATTTGAACTGGCGTTTTTGAAAAGCAGCGGGGAAATAAAGGACAAGGCTGTGTATTTTTTCTCGGGGTACGGGGGTAAAGACTCCGGCACCCCGGCAAAATGGGAACGGGAATATACATTTTGCGCATCATACGGCTGTGCCGGCTATGACCCCGTGAGCCTTTACCGGCTCGCCATATCCATGAACGCCGGGCCGGACGCGATGGATAAGTACCTGTCCTTTTACACGGCAGGCAACCCACTGTTGTCTTTGCTGCTTAAACAGCATGGCCGTATATATGGATGCGCGCTGACAAGCATGGATCTTGAAGAATACCATTCCTGTGCCTGCGTTGGCAACTGAGTCAAGGCGCTAACCGAACTGCCCGTTGGCAGGCTTTTACGGAAGCATCATATTATTAGGAGGAACGGAAATGAAACGATTCTTAAAAACAGCCCTGGTTTTATCAGTTATTTTGTCACTGACAGCCTGCTCACTGTACGCAAAAGGAAAAATATATGTAACGCCCGCTCAAATTGACCTGACAAAGCTCCTGCCCCCGCCGCCCGCGCAGGATTCGGAGCAGACAAAAAAGGAAATCGGGGAAATACTGGATTTTCAGGAAAACAGGACGGCCAAAATGTCTGATTACGCTGCTGCGGACCAGGATATAAATGTTTTCAGGTTTGCCGGCCTGTTGGGGGCAAACTTCACAAAGGAAAAACTGCCGTTTACAGCGCGTTTTTTTGCGAATGTAATAGGCAATGAGGTTGAGATTGTGGGTCCGGCTAAAGATTTCTGGAAAAGGCCCAGGCCAAGCGTGTATGACGGCAGGATTAAACCGTGCCTGAAGGTCCCTCGAAACGCATCCTACCCGAGCGGCCATTCGGCTGCGGGAAACCTGATGGCTATTATCCTGGCAAATATGCTGCCGGAAAAAAGCGCGGATATTTTCAGCCGCGGCTGGGAATTTGCGCTGAACAGGATCATTGGGGGCGTTCATTACCGCAGCGATTGTGAAGCCGGAAGGATAGCGGCAACAATAATGGCGGCATACATGTTCAATAACAGCGGGTTTAAAACGGACTTTGAGAGATCAAAAACGGAAATACGCAAAGCGCTTGGATACAGCAGGTAAACTGCAGGAAGCCGGGGCTGCGTATCGGGCTAATCGCCTCTTTTCTTGACATTAAGCGTTTTATAACTTATAATGCAGAAAATACCGGAAATATAAATCAAACTTTGTCTGCCAAATTATTTCACCGGAAATCCGGATGGATCGCAGTAAATGATTATAGGACCGGCAATATTTTTTTAATATTAAAAAATCCTTAAAAGAGGTGCTTTATGAAACGATTTATTGCACTGAGTTTTGTATTTGTTTTTATCATTGTTATATCAGCCAATGCACGGGATCATCGCGGGAATACCGGGGACGCAGGCAATAATAATGGAAATCAGAACCAGGCTGCGGGGCAGTCAAACCAGCAGGATCAGACAAACAAGCAGGACCAGGCAAACAAGCAGAACCAGCAGAACCAAGCGAACAAACAAAGCCAGGCATATAAGCCGGTGGTCATTAATATGAATCATCCTACAAGCGGCTGGCATAACCGGAATTTTCCGGCACAACAGCCCGCGCAGAAGCCGGTACAACAGCCTGTGAAACAGCCTGCACAACAGCATCTTCAACAGCCTGTGCAGCATCAGGCACAACAGCAGGTATTTCAGAAGCCGTCTTACGGCAAACTTAATTGGCAGCAGAATAACAAGCAGGTATACAAGCCTAATTATCAGCCGCAGAAGCAGCCTAATAAAGCAGCTGTTCTCCCGGGCAGCGCCGGGAAAGGAATGCAGTCGTTTGGCGTGAACAATCAGCATAGCTCCGGTGTAAATACGACGCATGCGGTGCACCACCACCCGTATGAACAAAATTATGTGCGGAAAAAATTGCAGAAGCTGGGGGTAAAGTCGGCGCCCGGCTATATACTGGACAGGGCCGATGTTATCAATACCGACCGCGGCCATTCAGTGATTGATTATCCCAAGACAGGTTTTAATATGCAGGCTATGTCATCCAAACCGTTTTCATCCCGGCATTTCAATGATAAGTTTGTAAGTTCGCGTATGGGAATGGTGAACAGCATGGATTGGCAGGGCAGGATACAGGGTTTCAACCGCAGCGAAAACAGGGCAAAACATTATTACTGGCATCATGAGAAGGATTTTGATTTTTGTCACTTTATAGACGACTTGGGCTATCAGTGGTACGGGTGGTACGGCGGCAGCAGCTTCTTTTGGACGCGTAATTTCAGCGGCCGCTGGTGGTGGTATGACACGGATTTTGACCGCTGGTGTTTCTGGAACGACGGGTTCTGGTGGTGGCAGGATCCCTATCATATGGGCGATATTTACTTTTACAACAACTCGACTTATATCCCGGCTAATTCCGCGGAGGACCAGGTCGGCGTCAGCATACCGGCTGATGTCAGCCAGCAGGCTTATACCAGCACCGACGGGACAAGGACGGTTAAGGTGGTGACTGAAACCCAGGACGCTTATCTTTATGACACGGCGAATCCGCCTGCATTTAACCCGGTATACCTTGCGTCAGGAGTGAAAGACGTCCAGTTTTCCGATACAACCAACGGCAGGCCGCTTCAAATAGTTTTAAAGCTCAATGACAATTCCTTTGATGTTTTTGACGGCCAGGGAAACCCGTATGGCCCGGGTACAGTCAATCCTGATCAGGAAAATCCGGGAAAACAGGAATAATGCTGTATTGTCCATATAAGCAGGAGGCGTAATTTGATTAAAGAGAAAACGGACGGGTTTACTTTGTTGGAACTTATGATAGTCGTAGCTATCATCGGCGTACTTGCCGCTCTCGCTATCCCGAAGTACCGGGATATGATCGAAAAATCCAAGGAGGGGGCTACGAAAGGCAATATAGGCGCGATAATTTCTTCCATAGCTATCTATTATTCCGATAACAAGGGTGCTTGGCCCGATGATATTTCGGCTAATACATATGCAAAATACCTCGATAGGATACCGGCCGTGAAGGTGACACACCCGGACGGAGGCACCCAATTAAGCGGCAACTCTAATACCGTAGACATGCCCAACAGTGGAAACAACGGGAACGGGAACGCGTACGGGAAGTATAAGTTTAAAGCAAATACCGACGGATGGCGTTATGATCCGGGCGGCGGCGGGGTATGGATAAACAACTCACAGACCGACTCTGCCGGTGTTGATTATACTTTATACGGGTATCAATAAAATAAAATTTGCCATATAAAACCAAAACAACCGATTATTATGGAACATATTCAAACCTGTGCACGTCTAATCCTAAGCAAATAGAAAATCAGGCGGAGCGGCGTCCGTTTAAGAATCAGGCGCTTTAAACCGCAATTAAAAGGAGGAAATGATGAAAAAGTTCGGAGCAGTTGTTCTTTCAGCGGTAGTGTTGTTTGTTTTTTCAGCAGTGTTGTTCGCACAGGAAAAAGGTTCATGCGGCATGAAGGGCGGCGGCATGGACGGGAAATGCATGATGGGACCGAAAATGGTGCTTGCTATGGCTTCAGAGCTTAACCTGACCACGGAACAGATGGACAAACTGAAGAAAATAACGGACGAAATGCCGGCGAAAGGCGAAGTTAAAGATGATGCGAAAAACGATATGGAAGCATGTAAAGCTGAGATGCAAAAGGACACCCCGGATGAAACAAAGATAAACGCGATGATAGACAAGCAGGCGGATAACCACAAGGCTGCTATGAAGAAGAGGATGCAGACCATGCTGGCCGTACACGCGATACTGACGAAGGAACAGAGGGAGATATTGAAGAAAAAAATGGAAGAAAAGAAAGAGAATATGAAAAAGAGCATGGATAAGATGAAAGACGCCAAGGACAAATAATAGAAGGCAATAGATAAACATAAAAAAACCCGGCACATGTCTTAATGCCGGGTTTTTTTTATGTTGATGGTGGCGAAAAAGTATGCCATGTACCTTAAGCTACAGCGAACCGTGTCATGTACCTGAGCTACTGCGAATGGTACATGATGGTACATGGGCATGCCATGTACCTGAGCTACTGCGAATGGTACATGGCCTTATGATAGGTCGTATCCGGCACAGGCTGTAAAGCCGGTCGTTACCGTGTTCCGTTATGTATAAATCCTGAAAGTTGTGTTATAATCATATGGATTTAAATGAACGCTGGAGATGATATGGAACTGATTGATGCGGATTCAAAATTCGGATTAAGAAAAGGCTTGATCCTGGCCGCGGTGCTGCTTTTAGCGGCTGTGGGCGGTTATATAGATTTTACCATTGACAAGGTTTTACAAGTGGATATTTCATTTAACCTGTTTTTCCTGATTCCCGTGGGAATAGCGGTATGGTTCATCGGAATCAAGTCCGGGATCCTGGTTTCCGCGTTTTCCGTCGCGGCATGTTTCATGGCTGATATCATTTTTGACAAGTTTAAAACCGTGAATTATTTGCCTCCTATTTGGAACAGCGCAACAGGATTTGTATTTTTTATTTGTTTGGCTTACCTCCTTTATGCCGTCCGCAGGGAGCTTAAAATGCATAAACAACTCTCCATGGAGGACTTTCTTACAAAGGCATCAAATTCAAGGGCGTTTTACAATTACGCAAAGATAGAGATAGCCAGGATACAAAGGTATAAAAAACCGCTGACAATAGTGTATCTGGACGTCGATAATTTCAAGCAGGTAAACGACACCTATGGACATGCGGTAGGGGACGAATTACTGGTCGCGTTTGTAAACGCGGTGCACAGGAATATCAGGGCAACTGACGCCGTGGGCAGGATTGGCGGTGACGAGTTTGTCATACTGCTGCCTGAAATGGATGCATCCGAAGCCCCGGTATTTATTGAACATCTGCGTAAGGTTGTAGAAATCGAAATGAGCGGCAAAGGTTTTAAAGCGATAACTTACAGCGTCGGTGTCCTTACGTGCACAAAGATGCCGGAAAGCGTTAGGGCGATGATAAAAATCGCCGATGACGCGATGTATGAGATAAAAAAACATGGAAAGAACGGCGTAAAATATATCACCTGTGATTGAGATATTGTCTTTGCCTGGAAATCGCGTTGGAGTATGGTTTGCATAAGTTACACGAATAACAAAGGCGTGTACCTTATGCGCGCATTATCCATCTTCGCAAACTTAAGCTTTGATGGACGCTGCATATGATAGGTTTATATGATGTGGCAGCAGAGGATTTCCAGACAAAATACGTTATTTTGTTCGTGTATCACACGGTTTTGCAGGACTCATCCGTTGGGAGGCGCGTGGAGAATCATAAATAGCGCATTTCGCGGGTCTATAGTGGTTTTGTATCAGGTCCATCGCGTTTTTCGGGCTTTGTATATGTGATTGACAAATAACCCCGCATGTTGTAAATTATTACTCCGTTAAGAATTTTACGGATCATATTGTTTGTTGTTCTTTTTTTTGAGTGATTACAGCGGAATACGGTTTAAAACGTGGGGAGATTCCAGAGCGGCCAAATGGGGCAGACTGTAAATCTGTTGGCTTATGCCTTCGATGGTTCGAATCCATCCCTCCCCACCATTTTTCTACTGAAGCGGAAAAATGGTCGAGTAACGAGCAACCGGTAATAGACAAATAAAGTATGTAAGCAAGAAATACGCCGGCATGCGAGTGGCGGCGGTCAATTTTCGATTCTCAATTTTCGGATGCGGGATTTAGAAGTTGTTTTAAATTTACACAGCGATTTGAGCGGGAGTAGCTCAGTTGGTAGAGCGCTAGCCTTCCAAGCTGGATGTCGCCGGTTCGAACCCGGTCTCCCGCTCCAAAAAAATAACAGTAAAATATGGTGCTGGCTTAGCTCAGTTGGTAGAGCATTTGATTTGTAATCAAATGGTCGGAGGTTCGAGTCCTCTAGCCAGCTCCAAAAAAAATAACAGCAGGCATAAGGCCTGCTTTTTTCATTTATAGGGCAGTGCGTCAGAGTAGCTCAGTTGGTGTCGCCCATCGCGACAAGATGAGAGGATGGTGGATCCTGATTATAGATTTGCTCGCTAAAGCTCGCAATGGCATCTCAGAGCGCTAGCCTTCCAAGCTGGATGTCGCCGGTTCGAACCCGGTCTCCCGCTCCAAAAAAATAACAGTAAAATATGGTGCTGGCTTAGCTCAGTTGGTGTCGCCCATCGCGACAAGATGAGAGGAAGGTGGATCCTGATTATAGATTTGCTCGCTAAAGCTCGCAATGGCATCTCAGAGCATTTGATTTGTAATCAAATGGTCGGAGGTTCGAGTCCTCTAGCCAGCTCCAAAAAAATAAAAAAGTCAATCCTGCATGGATTGACTTTTTTATTTTGTGATCAGTTGAGCAGGAGAACAGTTGAGCAGTTGACTAAAACAAACAAAAGTCCTGCTTCGTATGGCCCCCCGCAATGCGGGTTTTTAAAACAGAACCGCAGGGATTTTGTGTTATTTCTTTTTGTCCTTTTTTTCTTCTTCCCTTGTTTTTAGCCTGTGAAAAATCTCATGCAATTTATCCAGGAGGCGGGAGGGCAGGAACGGTTTTACCATATAATCGTACGCGCCTTTTCCAAGGCCCTTTTCTATATCCATAATCTGGGCTCTCGCAGTTAAGAACATAACAGGGATTTTGACTCCCAGGCCCATTTTTTTGATCCTGTCAAAAGTCTCAAAACCGTCCATTTCAGGCATGGCAACATCAAGGAGGATAACATCGGGCATGAATGTATTCAATACTTCCAGCGCTTCTTTGCCGTTTGTGGCGGTTACAACCTCATAGTCCTCCGCTACAGTTTCCTTGATAGCCCCCAGGACAGAGGGGTCGTCGTCCACGATTAGTACTTTTCCGTTTGTTTTCTGCATTCTTTTGTCTCCTTGATTTTTTTTGGCCATAAAATATAAAAACACGGGTCTTTCATTCTTTTTGCTGTTTTAAGATCAGATTAGGATGCAGTTTTATTTCGGCAGGTAAAAGTATAGCACAGGGACCATGTAAAAGCAAACGCGCATATCTTATATATCTTGTGTTGAATTATATGGATTTTAAAGGCTGTTTATTGTATAATATCGCTACCGGTTAAATGCCACGGTAAAGGGCTTGACTCGCAAGGAAGAGCCTAAAATCTCTTGCGCGTTTGATAATGCCAAAAGGCCACGGAGCCATTATAGAACACTTTGCTAATTCCTCCGACCAAAAGGAACATTATTAAATCACAAGGCAAAATTCCAAGGAGGAATTGAAATGACAGGAAGCAAGATGTACGTAGGTAATCTGACTTATGCAGTAACTTCAGACGAGCTCAAAGAGCTTTTTTCAGCGTACGGAACAGTAAAAGAAGCGACAGTAATAGAAAGAAAAGGCTTTGGATTCGTCGAAATGTCAACACCGGAAGAAGCTGAAAAGGCCAAAACCGCACTTGACGGAAAAGACTACCAGGGCAGGAACATGAAAGTGGACGAAGCAAGACCGCCGAAAGAAAGAGGCTCAAGCTCGGGCGGCGGAAGGGACAACAATTCATGGGGCGGCGGAGGCGGTGCCGGTAAATCAAGAGGCGGCTTCGGCGGCGGAAACAGGTATTAAGCTTTAACTTTAACCGGTAAAAGCATAACATAGCGTGGCATAAGATCCCCGCGGGGAGACTCGCGGGGATCTTTTTTTTAGTACGTCAAAGTCTCGAGAGAGTAGAAAGTAGAGAGTAGAAGGACAAAACAAACCTGTACTTTAATGTCTGACTGGAGAATCAGAATGAAATCAAAGGAAACAGTGGTCATAATTGGAGCCAGTAATAAAATCGAGCGGTATTCGAATAAGGCGCAAAAAGCCCTTATTGCCAATGGGCATACTGTCATCCTGTTTAATCCGGCTTTAAAGGAAATTGACGGGATAAAAGTGTTTAATAATATGAATGATATAAACGAAAAAATAGATACTGTGACGCTCTATGTCGGGCCGGCCAGGCTTGTGCCAATGATCGGAGCAATTATAGGGCTGAAGCCGAAACGCATTATTGCCAACCCCGGGACAGAGTGCGAAGAAATGAGGGCAGCCTGTAATAAGGCAAAGATCGAATACATGGAAGCGTGCACGCTAGTAATGCTCTCAACGGGCCAATACTGACAATATAGAACGTAAATCTTAAAACAGGTGAACCGGGCTTTACCCCGTTTTTTTTCTGCCTGTAAGAAGCAATATAATATTTGACTTTCTTGACTATATAGTATATATTTGAATATGCGAATATGTGATGCATAAGGAGAAATCTATGAAACAGCTGGTAAAAGCTTTTAAGGCTCTGTCCGATGAAACAAGGTTGAAAATTTATAAGCTCATACTTGATAAACCTGATATATGCGTGTGCGAGATAATAAAGACCTTTAAAATGACGCAGACAAGGATATCAAGGAACCTTGCAACACTTAAAAACGCGGGGCTGGTTGAGGCGCGCAGGGAAGGCATATGGATGCATTATACCGCCTCTAAAGATAATGCGCCGGCCGCGGATATAAAAGCTGCGGTAAATAAGTATGTGAGATTATTATAATACTGCCGGAAGATACAAATTACTTCATCGCAATTACAGGATATTACGGCAGTAAAATAGGCGGAGAAACGTATGATAAAATTTTTTGCTGACTGGATGACCTATGAAGTGTTTAAACTCGGCAGGGAAACAATACTTGCAGGGGCTGTAAACTTTTTCATATACGACACCATAAAGATATTCCTGCTTCTTGTGGTTATCATATTTGTGGTTTCTTTAATACGCAGTTTTTTTCCGCCCGAGCGCACCAGGGCCATACTCGCGGGTAAAGGCAGATACACCGGGAATGTGCTGGCGTCTTTGCTGGGTATAGTGACGCCTTTTTGTTCCTGCAGTGCGGTACCCCTGTTTATCGGTTTTGTGGAGGCGGGTGTGCCGCTTGGCGTAACATTTTCGTTTCTTGTAGCGTCGCCAATGATAAATGAAGTGGCTCTCATAATGTTGTGGGGTATGTTCGGCTGGAAGATAGCCCTGCTGTACATAGGAAGCGGGCTTGTCATAGCCATAATATCGGGTATTGTAATAGGGCGGTTAAAAGTTGAAAACTTAATTGAAGAGTTTGTTTTTAAGACAAAAGCAGCAGGTGTGGACATTATTCCCGGGATGTCCTTTAAAGACAGATTGTCCTATGCACGGGATTATACGCTGGATATTCTAAAAGGCATCTGGCCGTATGTGCTTATAGGCATAGGCCTCGGCGCGTGGATACACGGATATGTACCGCAGGATTTTCTTGCCAGGTATGCGGGCCGCGACAAATGGTATGCCGTGCCTCTTGCAGTGCTGCTCGGAATCCCGCTTTATTCAAATGCGGCGGGGGTCATCCCGCTGGTGAGCGCTTTGACAGAAAAGGGCGTCGCCATAGGAACTTCCCTGGCTTTTATGATGGCCGTTACTGCGCTGTCCCTGCCGGAGTTTATGATACTTAAAAAGGTCATGAAAATAAAATTGATAGCCATCTTCGCCGGTGTAGTCGCCGCGGGGATTATTTTGACAGGCTATATGTTTAACATTATTATAAAATAATGGAGGTAAAAAATGAAAATAACAATACTTGGAACAGGATGTCTGAAATGCAGGAAAACGGAGGAAATAGTAAGAAAAGTGGTTGTCGCAAATAATGTACAGGCGCAGATAGAAAAGGTTGAGGAAATAAGCGAGATAATGAAATACCACATAATGATGACGCCGGCCGTGGCCATAGACGGCAAAGTCGTGATTGCCGGGAAAATTCCTTCAGAATCAGAAGTCAAAAAAATGCTGGGTATCATCTAAAAAAAGGAGATGTATATGAAGAAAATATCTTTTGCGGTATTGTGTCTTTTGTTTGCTGTCATGATATATGCCGGAAGCAGGCCTAAGCAGGTTGAAACAAGCACCGCTATAAACGCGCCGGCGCCTGTCACTATAGGAGCGCAAACCGCAATAAAAGTCGTTAAGAAATATAAGGTGACATTTGTTGAGCTGGGTTCGGTCAAATGCGTGCCATGCAAAATGATGGTTCCAATAATGAAAGAAATCGAAGAAAAGTACGGCGCTGAAGTACAGGTTATTTTTCATGATGTCTGGACCGAGGAAGGCCGGCCATATGCCGAGAAACTCGGCATCCGCGGCATACCCACACAGGTTTTTCTTGATGAGAACGGTAAAGAATTTTACAGGCATATGGGTTATTATCCGATGGAACAAATAATTCCCATCCTTAAAAAACAGGGAGTAAAAGTTGAATAAGGAACCGGTATGATGATAGAACATGTTTTTACAGCCTTAACGCTTGCGCTTGAAAAAACCCCGGCTATAGCCGTATCAGCTTCCTTTATATGGGGGATATTAAGTATCATACTCAGCCCCTGCCACCTTGCGGGTATACCGCTCATAATCGGTTTTGTGGGGACGCAGGGAGATAAAATAACGGTTAAAAAAGCATTTTTGATATCATTGCTTTTTTCCATGGGAATCATGATTACTATCGCGGTTATCGGGGTCATAACAGGGCTTGCAGGCAAAATGCTCGGCAATACGGGGCCGTGGGGCAATGTGTTTGTAGCCGCGGTGTTTTTGATCGCAGGGTTATATCTTCTGGACATAATAAAACTGGATTTTTTAAACAATATAAGCCAGCCCAAATTTGAAAAAAGAGGCTATGCAGCGGCTTTCATACTGGGCCTGGTATTTGGCGTGGCTCTCGGCCCCTGTACATTTGCCTACATGGCCCCTATGCTTGCAGTTGCCTTTAACTCGGCTTCAACCAATATGTTATACTCCGTAATCCTTGTAAGCGCCTATGCGGCGGGCCATTGCAGCGTGATAGTCCTGGCCGGAACCTTTACGGAAGCTGTCGAGAAATACCTGCATTGGAGCGACAAATCAAAAGCTGTTATTATACTCAAAAAGATATGCGGCGTACTTGTGATTATTGCCGCTATTTATATGGTTTCGGGGATTCTTTTAAAGTAGCAAAGCGTATGCAGACGTGGTTTGAATTGTAAAAAATTAAACCGGCCGGGAAAACATGCCCCCAAAAATATATATTGCGCAGGAGGAAGAATATGGAACAAGTAAAGAAATTGTCTTTTGTTGACAGGTTTTTAACTATGTGGATATTTCTGGCGATTGGCGCGGGCGTGGCTATAGGTAATTTCTGGCCTTCAGCCTCGGATTTTATCGGAAAATTTAACATAGGCACTACATCAGTGCCGATTGCCATCGGCCTTATACTCATGATGTACCCGCCTTTGGCCAAGGTTAAGTATGAGAAGATGGGGGAGGTTTTTCATAATAAAAAACTCCTTACTTTTTCGCTTATTCAAAACTGGGTTGTAGGGCCGGTGGTGATGTTCGTACTTGCGGTAGTATTTTTAAGGCATAGGCCTGAGTACATGGTCGGCGTGATCTTGGTAGGGCTTGCGCGTTGCATCGCCATGGTAGTTGTATGGAACGACCTTGCGGAAGGCGACCGCGAGCTGGGTGTGGGGCTTGTGTCTTTTAACGCTGTCACACAGATGCTGTTTTACGCGGTTTATATCTGGTTCTTTATAACTTTTCTTTTGAATGCCTTTGGCCTGGTTAAGGGTATCAATGTATCCATATCCATACTGGAAGCCGCAAAAACGGTATTCATCTATCTTGGCATACCGTTTTTTGCGGGTATGCTGTCGCGGAAGATATTGACCAAACTTAAAGGACAGCAGTGGTATGACGAAAAGTTTATTCCCGCCATTAGTCCGATAACACTGACGGCTCTTTTGTTTACAATAATTGTAATGTTTACGCTGAAAGGCGCATATATAGTGAAGTATCCTCTTGACGTGGTGCTGGTAGGCATACCACTTACGGTTTACTTTTTGCTTATGTGGTTCGGGACTTTTCTTATTGCCAAAAAACTCGGCGCTAACTACAAACAAAGCGTGGCTGTTTCTTTTACTGCGGCGAGTAATGATTTTGAACTCGCTATTGCCGTAGCCATAGCCATATTCGGCATAAGTTCAGGCCAGGCATTTGCCACGGTTATAGGGCCGCTGGTCGAAGTGCCGGTCATGATACTGCTGGTTAACGCGGCGTTTAAGCTGAAGGGGACTTTTAAATAATACCTGTATTTGGGGGGGGGGATTGTGGGGCGTACACGCATGGGTGATTGAAACGCAGGTAATTGAATTTTGTAGAGAGGCTGCTTGCTGCCTCTCTGACGCGGGCTTTAAACAACGTAAGGATCCGTTTTAAATGCCAAGGTGAGCGGCAGCAAGCAGCCGCTCTACGCAACGGTTTTGCATGCGTTGAAAACCAATAAAGGAGAAAAACAATGTCCAAACAAAAACAATCCTGCTGCTGTGGGGAAAAAAAGGAAGCGGCGCCTTCCTGCGGATGTTCCCCGGATAAACCCGCGGAAGAAAAAGCCGAATGCTCCTGCGGAGGGCCATCAAAAGAAATAACGGAATTCAGGACATTTTGTACCGCCGGTACCTTAAAAACGCCTGCTGGACAAATCGATGTTGTGCCATCCAAACTCTGCATTACCGACCTGTTCGGGAATTTCCTGGCGCGGTTCGGCATAAACCGGAATAACCACGCGGTAAAGCCGGGTTTATATGCCGTGGGCGCGCCTGACAAAAGATCGCCTGTCCTTGTATCGGCCAATTATAAAATGTCCTTTGACGCGCTCCGGAAAGAATTATCCGGCATTAACGCCTGGATACTTGTCCTTGATTCAAAAGGCGTCAATGTCTGGTGCGCTGCAGGCAAGGGGACGTTTGGCACTGAAGAACTTGTAAGGAGGATCAAGGCTGTAAAGCTGGATAAACTTGTTGAAAAACGCGAACTTATTGTCCCACAGCTCGGAGCGCCCGGAGTGGAGGCTCATCTTGTCAGGAAAGGTTCGGGGTTTAAGGTTATCTTCGGGCCGGTGGAGGCTTCTGATATCAAGGCGTTCCTGGATTCAGGCATGAAGGCTACCGAAGCCCAAAGGATCGTAACTTTCGGTTTGTTTAAAAGGCTGGAAGTGACAGGGATTGAGTTTGTCACTGCCATGCAGATAATGCTCGGTGTTTCTCTGGCCGCGGTAGTTGCCGCAAGTTTCACAAAAACGGGCTTTTCCATCGCCGCCGGATTTGGCAACGCGGCAATATTTATTTGGGCCCTGCTCATAGCCGCCCTCTCAGCCACGGTCATACCCGCGGCATTGCTGCCTGTAATACCGGGAAGGATGTTCTCGGTTAAAGGCGCAATAGCCGGTTTTGTAACATCGGGTGCGTTTGTGGCGCTTGCGCATTTGAGCCCGCTGACAGCGGCTTCAATAGTCCTTCTTTCCTCAACTCTTGCGTCCTTTGTTTTCATGAATTACACGGGGACAAGCACCTTTACATCGCTTACAGGCGTGCGAAAGGAAATCAGCGTATCGGTGCCGGTTATGATAGCGGCCGCGGTAATAGGCATAACATTGCAGATTATTGATTTCGTGCATAAGGGGGCGATAAAATGGAATTAAAATATCTCGGTTTAAATACGCTGGAATACGACGCAAAAAAATGCACAGGCTGCGGCATGTGCGTTATCGTCTGCCCCCACAGGATATTCCAGATGAATGGCAAAAAAGCTGTCACTGTTTCAAAGGTAAAATGCATAGAATGCGGCGCGTGCGCGAAAAACTGCGCGTTTAACGCCATACGTGTGGACGCGGGCCCGGGCTGTGCAGCCGCGGTTTTGGCATCAACATGGGGCAGGAATAAAAAAGCCGTGTGCTGTGATGACAACGGGAAGGGCAATTGTTGTTAAGCGGATTAAATATCTCGTTTTTTGTTTTTACCCATATGACACAGCGGCATTTTCGGTTTGCCTTGACAAATTCCGTTTTAAAATGTATGCTGTTTTACAGGGATTTATTGCTATATATTCCCGGAGTATTTAAAATTTATTCAAGGAGGGTACTATGAGTTTTTGGGAAAAAGTAAAGTCCGACGTGCAAAAAGGTTTAAAGGAAGGCGCAAGCAAAGCAAAGGAAAAAGCAGAGGAACTTGTGGTAGAAGGCAAAAAACTGTACGGGTCTTTTGATTTAAAGAGACAGGTACATAACGAGTTTTACGAACTCGGCGGGATCATGTATGAGTTGATCAAAAACGGCACGGAAAAGACTGAAGATATAAAAGCCCTGGGAATAGTACAAAAAATAAAGGAACTTGAAATAAAAATAACGGCAGCTGATAAAAAGTAGGAATTGTTACGGGCAAGAGGGTCCAAGAGGACAGCGCATGACGGGTTATACGGTAATATAATTATCAGCTGTCCTGACCCTGGTGTTTGTCCGCGGGAATTCCCGATAGTTTTCATGGGTTTACAACACACGTTTTTTCTTGCGTGTGATTTTTTATTGATGGCTGTTTGTTTTGAGGAGCTTCAGCGACGAAAAACAATTACAGCCATCAATCCCCGGTCAAGTCCTCGCCTACTGGCGAGGACGAGCGGGATAATATAATCTGGCGGTTTGCTTTGTTTTTGCAGTGTTATTCAGCGGCGCAAGACAATTGGCGAGGACGAGCTGGAAATATTATAAGGTGGTTGCATGGATTATTCTGACGAGATCAAAAAAAGACGGACATTCGCGATTATCAGCCATCCTGACGCGGGCAAGACAACGCTGACGGAAAAGTTCCTTTTATTCGCGGGCGCCATACAGATAGCCGGGGCCGTAAAATCAAACAAGATAAAAAAAACCACCATATCCGACTTCATGGAAATAGAGCGCCAGCGAGGTATATCGGTCGCCTCGGCTGTCATGAGTTTTGAATACCGCAATCTTAAAATAAACCTGCTTGATACGCCCGGCCACAAGGATTTTGCGGAAGACACTTACCGCACGCTCACCGTGGTTGACAGCGTGATACTCGTGGTTGACTCTGTCAAGGGCGTTGAGGAACAGACTGAAAAACTCATGAATGTCTGCAGGATGCGAAAAACGCCAGTTATCATATTTGTAAATAAGATGGACCGCGAGGGCGGCAGCCCTTTTGACCTTTTGGACGAGCTTGAAAAGAAGCTCGACATCAAAGTCAGGCCATTAAGCTGGCCCATCAGCCGTGGCTCGAGTTTTAAGGGCGTCTACAATCTGTACGATAAAAACCTGCATTTATTCAAAACCCAGCAGAAGCTCGCAGATATGGAAGCCGTATCCATAAGCGACCTGAAAAGTTCCCTGCTTGAGGAACATATAGGGGCTGAAAACGCGTTACAACTCAGGGAAGACATAAATCTCCTGAACGGCGTATACGGTACGTTTGAAAAGCAGGGATACTTATCAGGTGAAGTCGCGCCCGTGTTCTTCGGGAGCGCAGTGAATAATTTCGGGGTAAAAGAACTGCTTGACGCTTTCGTGGAGATAGCGCCGTCTCCGGGGCCCATGGCCGCGGACGCGCGTATTGTAAAACCCGAAGAAGAGGCATTTTCGGGTTTTGTTTTTAAGATCCACGCCAACCTGGACCCGCGGCACCGTGACCGTATAGCGTTTTTCAGGGTGTGCTCGGGCAGGTTCGAAAGAAATAAATTTTATAAGCATGTGCGGCTTGAAACTGAAGTGCGTTTTCCAAACCCGGCTTCTTTTATGGGACAGAAAAAAGAAGTGATTGATGAAGCTTTCCCCGGGGATGTCATAGGTTTATATGACCGTGAGATATTCAAGATAGGCGATACGCTGACAGAGGGTGAAAAACTCATGTTTAAGGGAATACCAAGTTTTTCCCCCGAAGTTTTCAAGGAACTCATACATACTTCAATGAAGGCAAAACAGCTTGAAAAAGGCATAAAACAGCTGACAGACGAGGGCGTGGCCCAGCTGTTCTTAATGTCCCACGGCAACCGCAAGGTAGTAGGTACGGTCGGCCTGCTCCAGTTTGAGGTCATATTGTACCGGCTCCAGCACGAGTACGGGGCAGAATGCCGTTTTGAGCCCGTTAACTTTTTTAAGGCCTGCTGGCTCACCACGACCAACCAGGCAAAACTGGATGAGTTCTGCAAATTCAAAGCCGACCGCGTGGGCCGCGACAAGGATGACAACATAGTATTTTTCGCCGAATCAGAGTGGATGCTGCACCACTATATAGAACAGAACCCCGAGATAGGGTTCCATTTCACATCAGAGTTCAAGAACGACACAAAAGAATAAAACAACGGTTGAAAAAGTCTTTCCGCAAATCCAATAAATGATCGGTTCAAATAAATGTATTTTTCATGCAATAAAACACCCCGTCGTTCGTCTATAATATCAGAGGCTATAATAACACGCAGGTTAAATTCCCCGTAATCTGCTACGTTAGAACAAAGGCCGCAATCTGGGCTTCGACTGAGTTCAGCCGAAGTCAAGGTTGCGGCTTTTGTATGTAAGGCGTGATTTGCGGGCATGATTTCCCGCAGCTTGCCGATGTGCAGTTCATTACTTTTAAAGGTTTTTTGCCTCATTTTTCCGGGTGTACTTGGAAAACAAAAAGTGGTTGAAAAAACAACGGTATGGGGTATAATTCATGTATAAATTAATAAGTAATAACAAGGGAGAGGCAGATGACTGCTGTTGAAAAGGAGAAAGTAATCACCGAAATAAAAAAATGGCGTCTTTTATTAAAATTAATTTTAATGCCAAAGACGTCATACTTTTTGGATCATACGCTGACGGCACGCCCGGGTCTGACAGCGATATCGACCTTTTCATAATTACTGAAACTGCAAAGAAATCTTATGAACATGCGGCGGCTATACAAAAGGGCCTTAACGGCGTATTCGGAATTAAATTTCCGATGGATATAATAGTCAGGACACCCGCTCAAATTGCCGCAAGACCGGATGATTATTTTATTAAAAACATTCTGGTTGAGGGGGTTCGCCTGTGAAAGAAATGACACGGGAATGGATAAAAAAAGCAGAAGAGGATTTTGGTGTTGCCGGCAGGGAACTTAAGGCAAACACCGGCGCTTATAATGTAATTTGTTATCACTCGCACCAAAGTGAGGTAAGGTATCCCAACGGAGATGCGTATGAATCTATGGCAAAAAAAGTTTATGCACTTGCTGAGAAAATCAGGAAAATTGTCATGAAAAAACTGGATATATAGGGTGATGATTATACTGGGAATCGCTGTTGGTGTAGAAATATTTTTATTCGTTTTAGAATGTGCCTGTGCTATATTATTTATTATTGGAGTGATAATAATGCGATACCCATTTTGGGAAGAAGGGAAAGAAATTTATAATTCACTTTCTCAATGGATGATAAAAGAACCGGTGTTCAGTTTAAAAGTTTATAGAGATTACTTTAACGACGACAATAAAAAGTACAATGCTTTTGAAAAAATATTTAAAATAGTCTTAAAATCAGTGATTTTGCTTTTTTTAGTTTTAATTTTAAATTTTTTTTTAATACTTTCAATTACGGTCTTAGCCAGGGCATTTAAATAACGGGAAAAGCGGGTCGGACCTCGAAATTATACATGACGATCATATGATATCATGGCAATAAACCGTCGTTATATTCTCAAGTATCATTTTGAGATTTGACACTTTTTTTAAAGGATAATATCGGAACTTTGGAAAAATAAATATTCAGATGCAAAAAACGGCAGCTGAATGATGCGGGGGGGTTAAATGAAAATAACAAGAGTGATATTCAGCGCGGCAATTATTATTTGCTGTGTTTTTGCGGGCTGTAAAAAACAGGGCGTGACCGGCCCCGGCGCTGCCGCTACGCCAACACCCACTTTGACCGCCATTCCGAACATAACCCAGACAATACAGGCGGCCCTGACCGCGGTCAGGCTTACTATAGAGGTCACACAGACAGCCATAGCGCAGGTTCAGACAGCGCAGGCCATATTGACGGTGAATGCGCTCGCTTCATATACGAGGACATATACGCGTTTCGTAACGCCGACCAGGACGCAGACGCTGACATTTACCGACAGTCCGACCCGGAGCGTCACGTGCACAATCACCCCGACTTATACCGAGACTAAAACCATAACCCCGACATCCACTATAACGGTAACATCAACCATAACGGTCACATCCACCATAACGCCCACGGTTACGCTGACCGTAACTCCGGCGCCCGTAGGCACCTGGATACAAGTGCCCATGCCTTCGACCGTGACAGACGCGTATTTTGTGAACTCAAAATGGGATTCCTTAAACCAGCGGGTTTATGTAGCCTATCAGACCGGAGCAGGGCCGGCAAAACAGCTTAACGCGAAATATTACACCAATGGCTCGGGATGGAACGACATGGGGACAAATTTCGCGGTATCATATGAAGGCGGGAACCCATGGTTTTATTCGGGGAGGACCGGCAATTTTGCCGCGGCAGTCGACGCGGCCGGATACATATACGCGTATAAATACGCCGGCGGGTCATCATGGGTGGATCTGGGAACAAATCCCGTGGCCGGGCCTAACTGCCACGAAGCTTCAATTTCCGGGAGCTCAGGCAGCGGCGGATACGGGAATGTTTTTGTGGCGTACATAGATGGGAACGACGGTAACAAATTAAAGTGCTCCATGATCACCACGCTTTACAGCATCACATACAACTGGTCAAGCGGCACCGTAGGCGCTTTGCCGCATTCCTGCTACAGGGCAAACCCCGCGGGTTCGTATTGTCTGATCAGCGATGACGCTGATTATCCCATGCTGAGTTACTATATTGCGATGGCAGACGCCGACGCGGATACCACAGTATCGTATGGGCATTACGCAAGTTATAATAATAATGTAGGTGATATTCCGCTGACCCCGGGCTCTTTAAGTACGGTTGGTCCCCCGGCTTACATTTCACTGCGCCACCTGGTGGCGGCTTACAGCGACCTTGGCCAGGGCGGTACGGCTTTTGTGAAGGGCTTTAACGGAATCACATGGACGGACGTAGGGACGGGCCCGGTTTCCTCAGGCGGCGCAAAATATATATCCCTGGCCCCAACCGGCTACCTCATAGGCTATGCCGACGCCGCTAACGCGGACGCGATAACGCTCAAACAATCCAATGGAGGAGCGTGGAATGACCTGGGAATAAATCCGGAAACAGTGGAGTCCTTATCCGCGGGTTTCTTTGACTGCTACGGATACAATAAACCGTATGTGGTATATACGACAGGTCCCTCCGGGAACAGGGAACTTAAATTCTGGTACCTGCCGTGAGCCAGGCCCGCTGCGTTAAAGGAAAAGTGGGTCGGACCTCGAAATGATACATGACGATCATCTGATATCATGACAATAAACCGTGGTGATATTCTAAAGTATCATTTCGAGGTTTGACGCTTTTTTGCCAGATAGCTTTGAGACGGTATAACAAATGCAGAGATATCAGGTATCATGAACGGGTTTCATTGCAGCGGAATCGGCAAGATTTGCCGTGCGGTGCGTGTGAGTATGAGAGGAACAGAAAAATCCTGGAAATAATTAAAGGCGTTGAAAAAAATTATATAACAATGGATAATACAGGTGAACAAAAGCTGTCAACTCTCAGGTAAAGGTCGCGCACTGGATCCTCCGCAATAAGATCGTTAAAAAAACAAGAGGTTGGGAATATGAAAAATTATATTATTTTTATTGTCGTATTATTTTTTTTGCACTTAAGCGGATGCGCTTCTGTGCATGTGAAGGATTGCCCCGTTGGCATCAATGTGCCTGATATACCGATCACTGATTATTACCATCACGATGAAAAAGACAATAATCCGGTCATCGTGGAGCATGACAGGAAAGAAATTCTTGGATTTACAAAACAAATCGAGGCTGACCAGGCTGACTGGTCCTTATTGCATAACCGGGGTGTGAAAAAGTTGATGTCGGGGGATAAAAAAGGCGCTCTTGAGGATTTTGGGCGGGAACTTGAACTGAACCCGGATAGTTTTTGGGGAGGTTATTATATGCGAGCGCTCGTGGAAAGGGATTTAGGTGCTTTGACGGAAGCGCTGGCTGACCTGTACAAAGCCGCCTGGCTTAATCCTTTCGGAGCCCTTATTTATAACGCACGCGCCGTAACAAAAGGCGGAATGGGAGACCTCGCCGGGGCGGTTTCAGACTGCACAAAAGCGATAGAAATTAATAACAGGAACATCAGAGCATACTGCCTGCGCGGGGAATACAGGTTCAGGTCATGCGACCCATCCGGCGCCGTTGACGACTATAAAAAAGCCATGGAAATAGATCCGGACGCCGCCCCGGTCTATAATTTCCTCGCCGAAGCCGCATACTACGAAGGAGATTATACAAGCTGCTATGATTATGCGGATAAATGCATCTTTATGGACCAGGGAGTGACAGCGTCATATTATTACAGGGGTTTAGCCTTAATAGGGATGGGCAATGTAAAAAGAGGGCGCGATGACCTGCAAAAAGCCGCGGATATGGGAAGTAAATGCGCGGCGGACCAAATAAAAAAAATAAGGGAAAAAGCCGGACGCTGACATTTTGTCCTGACATCTTTCCGTTTTTATTTTACAATTGCTGCAACAAAACCAACCCGGCCCCCTAAAGATCAATAATTTCCTTTTTAACCGCTTTTTCCGCTTTACAATAATTATAAAACCCTTTATAATCATAGAACTTATAGCTTTATGCCTTTATATATATAATATAGAAAGACTATGTATGGTTTGATGGGATTAGATTTGCGGGTGTAGTTCAGTGGTAGAATACGTGCTTCCCAAGCATGAGACGTGGGTTCGATTCCCATCACCCGCTCCAGAATTTTGCGGAGCAAAATTCTGAGAGAGTAGAAAGTTGAGAGTAGATAGTAGAAGAGCAAAGGCAGAAAAAAAGACTTGTAGGGACAGCGTTTCATCCTGAGCCTGTCGAAGGACCTGCGCTGTCCGAACGCGGGAATTAAGGCCGGGAATCACGCTTACGCGTGTTACGAAACGGACATTAAATTGAAACCACCGGAGGCGGTATTACTTCGCCCCACATACTATATGCTTACGACTGGAGAGTTTTAAATTGGCGACTACGGAAAAATGGGCCGACATGCACATACATACGACGAAGTCCGACGGCTCAAACACGGTTGAACAGGTTTTTGAATTCGCGCGGAACGAGGGCATATCAGCCATAGCCGTGACAGACCACGATACCGTGGCTGCGGGGGTTGAGGGCAGGGCGCTTGAACAGAAATACGGCATTGAATTCGTGACAGGCGTCGAGTTGTCGGCTGTTTATGAGAACCGCGAAGTGCACATCATAGGGCTTTATGTGGATCCCGGGAGCAAAAATTTCCAGGAAAGGCTCGCTTACTTCCAGAAACGCAGGGCCGAGCGCGCGGAAAAGATAGTAAAAAAACTGCGCGAGCAGGGGCTTAAGATACAATACGAGGAATTATACGAGATAACCGAGAACATGAATAACGCGGGAAGGCTGCATATAGCGAAACTTCTCCTGAAAAAGAACTTTGCGCTGTCCATAAAGGACGCTTTTAACAAGTATCTTGCCGAGGGCAGGCCCGCCTACGTGGAAAAAGCGAAGCTGACGGTTGCCGAAGCTGTTGAACTCATAAAAGAGGCAAAAGGAATATCCATACTCGCGCACCCGGTGCTGCTTGACAGGGATGAAATGATCGAGACCTGGGGAAAAGAAGGCTTGAACGGCCTGGAAGCTTTTCATCCGGACCACAGTTACGAAGATATGTCGAGGTACCTGGATATCGCGAACAGGTTCAACCTGCTTGTTTCGGGAGGCTCCGACTGCCACGGAAGCGGCAAGGACCACACGCGGATAGGAAAGATAAAACTGCCGTATCAATATTACGAACAGTTAAAAAAATTTCAAACGGAAAGAAACGGAGCAATAATATGAGCGAGCATGATACAAATCCTGAAACGCCCCTGACCCCGGAGCAGCACGCGGCCAAAGAGTCCGAGGTCATCAGGAGCAAAAAGGACAACCTGCTGTTCCTGAAAGAACACGGCGTTTTGCCGTATGGATATGAGTTCAAGCGCACGGGCCTTGTGGAGGAAGTCAAAGCGAGAAATACGGCCGCAGTGGAAGGCGTGGATGGTACTGTCCAGGAAGCCATAGCGGGCAGGCTGGTTTCCATAAGGGAACACGGAAAATCCACTTTCGCGAACGTGAAGGATTTTTCCGGGTCAATGCAGATATACATAAAAAAAGACGTGGTCGGCGATGAAGTTTACTCATTATTTAAAAAGTTTGACATAGGCGACATAGTCGGCATAACCGGCGTTGTATTCAAGACAAGGACAGGCGAACTGACGGTTAAGGCCTCAAAAATAGAACTTCTTACAAAATCGCTATTGCCCATGCCCGAGAAATTTCATGGATTAAAGGATAAAGAAATCAGGTACAGAAAACGCTATCTTGACCTGATAGCCAATGACGAGGTAAGAAAGACCTTTGAGATTAGGACAAAAATCACAAAAGAAATACGGAACTTTTTGGACGCAAAGGGTTTTCTTGAAGTAGAGACGCCCATGATGCACACCATACCGGGCGGCGCGAAAGCAAAGCCTTTTACCACGCACCATAACGCGCTTGACATGGAACTTTTCATGAGGATAGCGCCTGAACTATACTTAAAAAGGCTCATAGTGGGCGGGTTTGAAAAAGTATATGAAATAAACAGGAACTTCAGGAACGAGGGCCTGTCCATAAAGCATAACCCCGAGTTTACCATGCTTGAGCTGTACGAGGCTTATACAGATTACAAAGGCGTGATGCAGATGTGCGAGGATATCGTGGTGCACCTGGCCGACACCATACTCGGCACGCGGGTCATAGAGTATCAGGGGGAAAAGATAGACATGTCCCCGCCATGGAAGAAAGTATCCATGACAGGTTCCATAAAGGAATACGGCGGCATAGATGTGGACAATATGAGCGACGCGGATATCATAGAAATGCTGAAGAAAAAGGAAATACAGATAAGGGCCGGTGTAACCAGGGGCGAGCTTGTGACGCTTTTGTTTGACGAGTTCGTCGAGGCAAAGCTTATACAGCCGGTATTCATAACGGATTTTCCGGTTGAAGTATCGCCGCTTTCAAAAGTAAACAGGTCCAACCCCAAGATAGCGGAGAGGTTTGAGCCTTACATATTCGGCAGGGAAATCGGAAACGGTTTTTCGGAATTAAACGACGCCGAGGACCAGGAAGCGCGCTTTAGGGCGCAGATAGAAATGGACACGCACGGCGAAGTCGCCAAGACCATAGACGAGGATTACGTGGAAGCCTTAAAATACGGCATGCCGCCCGCAGGCGGGCTAGGTATGGGTATTGACCGGATCGTAATGTTCTTTACGAACGCGGCGTCGATCAGGGACGTTATTTTGTTTCCGTTAATGCGAGGGAAGTAAGATGAGCCTGTCGGAAAAGTCCTTAATGATAGGTCGTGTCCGGCACGGATGAAATTTTTCTATGGATTGTGCGCTTGTATTATAAGGGTTTTAGTGGCGCACAGGCCATAGAAAAATTTCATCCGCACCGGACACGATAAAGAATTTCATGGCTATATATGGTTTTCCTACAGCATCAAGATAAGGGCAGTTTCAAGAGGATAAAGAAAGCTAATTAAGGATTTTTTGAGTTTTCAGGAAACAACTTGAAACTCAAAACCTCCTAAATCTGTCTTTGAGGAGTTTTTATGGCAAAACCGTACGCGTTTTTCATCGGGATGCGCTACCTGATGGCGAAAAAACAGGGATTTATAAACATCATAAGCTTCATATCCGTGGCCGGCATCGCGCTCGGGGTCACTGCTTTGATAGTTGTTATATCGGTTATGAACGGATTTCACGAGGACATACGCGACAAGATAGTCGGCTCAAACGCGCATGTTATAGCCATGTCATATTTCAAGGAAGGCATACCAGACTATGACGCAACAGTTGAAAAAATAAAAAAGATAGACCATGTTGCCGCTGCGGCGCCTTACTTCATGGGACAGGCCATGGTAAAGTACGCGGATAAAGTCCAGGGGCTGGTTCTCTGGGGGGTAAACCCGGCAAGTATTTCAAAGGTAAACAAGCTCGCCGATAATATAAAAAGAGGCGACCTGGACTCTATAACCAAGGACCTGCCGGATAACAAACGGGGCATCATACTGGGAAAGGAACTCATGAACATACTCGGCGCCGACCTCGGGGATGACGTTATAATCCTTTCGCCTGTTTTTTACAAGACGCCCGCGGGCATGATGCCGAAAATGAGCAAGATGAAAATAGTCGGGGTTTTTGAATCCGGCATGTATGATTCGGACACCACCTTCGCGTATGTTTCCATAGAAACGGCGCAGAAGCTTTTTGACAAGCAGGCCGATACCGTGACGGGCATAGCCGTCAAGGCCGATGAAATAGAGAACTCCTCGTTCGTCGCGGCGGAGATAAAAAGAAAATTCAAAAATATATGGGCGCGCGACTGGATGTCCATGAACCAGAACCTTTTTTCCGCGTTAAAGATCGAGAAGTTCGCCATGTTCATAATACTGGTGCTTATAGTTCTTGTCGCGGCTTTTAACATAGCGAGCACGCTTATCATGATTGTCATGAGGAAGACAAAAGACATAGGCATACTTAAATCCATGGGCGCCAATAACGACGACATAAGGGCCATATTTGTGATACAGGGGCTCATGACCGGCATAGCTGGTTCGGTCATCGGGTTTATCATAGGGGTCGGGATATGCATATTCCTAAAAGCGCACCCGATATCAATGCCGGGCGGCGGCAGCGTCTACTACATAGACAAGCTGGCTGTTTCGCTGAAATTCAGGGAGGTCCTTGTCATACCGCTGGTTTCAATTTTTATATCTTTTCTCGCGACCATATATCCGGCTTACCAGGCTTCCAAACTCGACCCTGTGGAGGCGATAAGATATGAGTAGCATATTGAACGCAAGGGATATAAGGAAAAGTTTCATAACGGGAAAAAGTCAGCTGAATGTTTTAAAAGACATTAATATAGAGGTAAACCGCGGTGAGCTTGTAATGTTAATAGGCGCCTCGGGCGCGGGCAAAAGCACGCTGCTTTCCATACTCGGCGGTTTAAGCCGGCCGACACAGGGGAAAGTGCTCATATCAAACGAGGACATATACGCCTTAAATGACGACAAACTGGCCGACCTGCGCAACAGGCGCATGGGTTTTGTTTTCCAGTTCCACCACCTTCTTCCCGAGTTTACCGCCCTGGAGAATGTCATGATACCCGCGCTTATGGCCGGCACGGGCAGAAATGAGGCCTCTGAAAAGGCGAAAAAGATATTGATAACCATAGGTTTAGGTGGTAGATTGGTACATAGGCCCAATGAATTATCCGGCGGTGAACAGCAGAGAGTGGCGATAGCAAGGGCGCTTATCAATGATCCTGACATCATTTTCGCCGATGAGCCGACCGGCAACCTGGACAGGCAAAATGCCGAAATCATCCATAAAATCATACTTGATTTTAATAAAAGCTTCAAGCAGACTTTCGTTATAGTGACGCATAATGAGACCCTGACAGCCTACGGCAACAGGGTTATTGTCATAGATGACGGTTATATTCAAAAAATAAAACACGGAAAGCAGGAGAGCTGAAAATGATCATCAACTTAAACGGAAAATTAGTGCCCCAGGAACTAGCAGTGGTGTCTGTATTTGATCATGGATTATTATACGGAGACGGCGTATTTGAAGGCATAAGGTTTTACGGCAATAATATATTCAAGCTGGAGGAACACATAGCGAGGCTCTATGATTCGGCAAAAGCAATAATGCTGAACATAACCATATCAATGGAAAAAATGATAGAAGAGACGGTGAAAACCGTCAAGGCAAACGGCATCGCCGACGGATACATACGTCTTGTCGTGACCAGGGGCGTCGGGGACCTGGGGCTCGACCCCAAAAAATGCAAAGAGTCTTTTTATTTCGTCATAGCAGGCAAGATAACATTATACCCCGAGGATAATTACATAAACGGGTTGTCCATCACCACAGTGGCGGTAAGGCGCTCGGTGGCTGAAGCTTTGGACCCGAAGATAAAGTCGCTTAACTACCTGAATAATATCATGGCAAAAATTGAGGCGACCAATCACGGGTCGGCAGAGGCCATCATGATAAACCAGCAGGGCTATGTAGCCGAGGCCACGGGCGACAATATATTTATCATTAAAAAAGGAATTCTTATCACGCCCGACCTTTCTGCGGGCGTCCTGGCCGGGATTACGCGCGACACGGTAATGGCCCTCGCGAAAGAGGCGGGCATCAGTGTGGAAGAAAAAATAATGACCAGATATGACCTGTACACGGCTGACGAGTGTTTCCTCACAGGCACGGCCGCCGAGGTCATACCTGTGGTGAAGATAGACGCCAGGACCATAGGTAGCGGAAAACCCGGCGCTATAACAAAAAAGCTCCAGGATCTGTTTCACGGGGTTACGAAGACGATCGGTGTGAAGGTAAAATAAAATACAGCCAAAAGTCAAAGTTAGTTTGCAGTCAGGATTTTGGTTATGAGAGGTTAAAAACATGTATGACAAGTTCACGGACAGGGCTAGGAAGGTAATAGCTTTCGCCAAAGAAGAAGCGCAGAGATTAGGACATGATTACCTGGGCACTGAACACGTGCTTTTAGGCATCATCAAGGACGCGGGCGGCATAGCCGCGGCCGTGCTTGAGTCTTTGAATATAGATCTTGATAAATTAAAGACTGAGATCGAGGACCGGCTGATAGAAAGCACGGGTTCCACCATGCTCGCGGGCGAGATACCTTTCATGCCGCAGACCAAAAAAGTTTTTGAACTTGCGGCCGAAGAGTCGCAGAACCTGGGCCATAATTACATAGGCACGGAACACCTCCTGCTCGGACTTTTAAAAGAGAGCGAAGGCACAGCCGCGCGGGTACTGATAGAGATGGGCATCAATTACAGGAAGGCAAAAGAAATGACCATATCCATACTCGGCACAAGCGCGCCCACGAAGTATTCGGCCCATCCGGGCGCAAAGACAACCACGCCGACGCTTGATAATTTCGGCAGGGATCTGACCGCCCTGGCGCGCGATAACAGGCTTGACCCGGTCATAGGCAGGAACGACGAGATAGAACGCGTGGTGCAGATATTGTCGCGCAGGACAAAAAATAACCCCGTACTTATAGGCGAGCCGGGCGTGGGGAAAACAGCCATAGTGGAGGGCCTCGCGCAGAAAATCATAAAAGGCGAGGTGCCCGAACTCCTGCTTAACAGGCGCGTTGTGACACTGGACCTGGCCGCGGTGGTGGCCGGCACCAAATACAGGGGGGAGTTTGAAGAACGCCTTAAAACGATAATAAATGAAGTAAGGCACGCGGGAAATACGGTCATACTTTTTATAGACGAGATCCATACTCTTGTCGGCGCGGGAGCGGCTGAAGGCGCCATAGACGCGTCCAATATGTTAAAACCCGCACTGGCGCGCGGGGAGTTCCAGTGCGTGGGGGCCACAACGCTTAATGAATACAGGAAGCACATAGAAAAAGACGGCGCCCTGGAGCGCAGGTTCCAGCAGGTAAAAGTAAAAGCGCCTTCCGTGGAGGAAACCATAGAGATCATAAAGGGCCTGCGCGACAGGTACGAATCCCACCACCAGGTTAAAATATCGGACGAGGCCATAGAAGCTGCGGCCAAGCTGGCAGACAGGTACATAACGGAAAGGTTCCTGCCTGACAAGGCGATAGATGTAATAGACGAGGCAGGCGCGCGGGCGAGGCTTTACGCGACCACCGTGCCGGATGATATCAGGGAAATAGACAAAGAAATAGAACAGGTGACCAAGGAAAAAGAATCCGCGGTCAAATCGCAGGAATTTGAAAAAGCAGCGGGCATGAGGGACAAGATAAACGAACTCAGGCGCAGGCGCGAGGAAGCGCGCAGGAAACATGAAAGCTCGAAAATTAAAAAGACGCCCATAGTAAAAGCCGAGGATATCGCGTATATCATATCAAAGCAGACGGGCATACCGCTTTTAAAACTCGAGGAGAAAGAATCGGAAAAACTCATGAAGATGGAAGATGAATTCCACACGCGCGTGATCGGGCAGGATGAGGCCATCAAGGCCATATCGCGCTCCATACGCCGCTCGCGCTCGGGCATGTCCGACCCCAATAAACCCATAGGCTCATTTATATTTTTGGGCCCGACCGGAGTGGGCAAGACAGAAGTAGCCAGGACGCTTGCCAGGATATTATTTGAGGACAGGGATGCTTTGATAAGGATAGACATGTCGGAATTCATGGAAAAGTTCTCCGTGTCGCGCCTGGTCGGCGCGCCCCCGGGCTACGTGGGCCATGAAGACGGAGGCCAGCTGACCGAAAAAGTAAGGCGCAGGCCGTACTCAGTCGTGCTTTTTGACGAGATTGAAAAAGCGCATCCCGAGGTTTTTAACATACTGCTGCAGGTGCTTGAAAGCGGAAGGTTGACAGACTCCGTGGGCAGGGTGATTGACTTTAAGAATACGGTCATCATCATAACTTCAAACATAGGCTCCAAGTACGCCGAGAGGGGAAAGTCGCTCGGTTTTAATAAAAGCGAGGATGAAATACCCTATGAAAAAATGAAATCCAGGGTTCTGGATGAAGTTAAAAAAGTCATGAACCCCGAGTTCATAAACAGGATAGACGAGATGATAGTGTTCCACCCCCTGACCAAGGAAGATCTCCGCAAGATTGTGGACATCATGATATCCGACATCACCAAAAGGCTGAATGAAAGAGCCATCAAGATACAGCTCAGCGACGGCGCAAAGGACCTGCTCATAGAACAGGGTTATGATCCCACCTATGGCGCGAGGCCGCTGCGCAGGGCCATACAGAAACTGCTCGAGGACCCTCTCGCGGAAAAACTGCTTACAGGCTCGCTTTCCGCCGACAAAGCCGTGGAAGTTGACAGGGATAATGACGTCCTAATTTTTTCAACAAAATAGAGCCCGGAGTTAACTATGGAGATTTTCAAAAGAGTTCTGATCATACTTCTTATATTGCTTCTTGTGCTTGCCGGGTTCGCGGTATTTGCCTTAAAGTCGGGTTTTTTTACGGTTGATGCCAGGGATTATGTCATATCCCTTATCAAGAAAAACACGGGCAAAGACGTGCGCATAGGCACGATAGAACTGGGGCTTTACAACAACATAGTGGTCCACAATGTTTCCATGCCCGTGGCCATGACTTTTGCGGGAAAAGGCGAGTTTGCGTCCATAAGTTCCATCATCATCAGGTTTAACCTGTTCGATTTGATATCCAGGAAAAAAGACATAAACAGCACACTTTCAAGCATAATCGTGGACCGCCCGCTTATCTACCTGAAAAAAGAAAAAGGGGCATTTAATCTCGAGGATTTTGCGAAAAGTTTCACGCTGCCGGCGGCCGGCCCGGAAAAAGGCGCGATACCGCTGCCCATCAATAAGATCTTCATACAAAATGGAAAAGTGGTTTACGAGGACAGGGATAATACCTTTAACTCCTATGTGGATAATTTTTCCGGGACCATACTGCTTAAAGATAATCCCGTGCTCCTGCGCGTTAATCTTTCGGGCAAGACCAAAAATTCCAACAGGAAGAATTTCATGCTTGATCTGGACTACTATATAGGAAAATCCAGGTTCAGGGGAAGCATAAAAATATCCGACGCCCTTTTGAACGACTGGGGCGCTTACTTTATGCAGCCGAAGGATTTTACCATCAGTAGCGGCGGATTTTATGTGGACGCAGCTGCGTCGGGAACGGGCTTTAAACCCGAGCAGATGAAGGTATACGGGTACGCGGGCGTCAAAGACGGCGGCATAATCATCAGGAACAAAATACCCGTCACTGAAATAAACGGCGCGCTTGAAATAAACAGCGACAGGGTGAACATCAGGAGCGCGTTTTTTAAGGTCTACGGCGGCAAAGGGGTTGTAAAAGGCGCAGCGGGCGATATTTTCGGAAAAATGTCGTTCAACGCGAAGGCTTGGATCACGGGTATTAACCTCGGGGAATTTGACGCCGGGCTCCTGACTGGAACAGCCAAGGTGTTCGCGAACGCGTCAGGCAATAAGGATAATCAGAAGGCGGACATCAGCTTAAGCCTGGCTGATGGAACGGTAAGGGGCATGCCGGTGCGGGACATATCCCTGAAAGCTTCCTTAAAAGACAGCGTTGTAAAAATAGATGAAATAAAAGGTGCCATAGGAAGCGGGTCCATGACGGGCGGCGGAACCGTGGACCTGAAAAAAGGAAAAAATAACTATAACCTGTTCCTTACGGCAGACGGCCTTGACGCGCGGAAAATAACAGGGGCGAAGGAAATAAGCGGCTCCATGGGCGTCAAGCTGCTCGTTCAGGGGCCGCTTGACAGGCCGAAAGCAACCATTGAACTGAGATCGGTAAAAATAAAATACAGCGGGAACGATATAGACAACTTATCCGCCAAAGTCGTAGCGGACAGCGGGAAGATATCCTCAAACAGTTCCATGTCGTATAAGAATTATAAGAACCTGGCCCTGAAATCCATCATAAATATCACGAATGAAAAAATAACCATAGGCGACTTTAAGCTTACAAACGGGAAGGACCTTTTGGTGGACGCAAAAGGCGGCCTGGTCATAAAGGACGGCAGCCTGGGGGTCAGCGTGACGGCAAGGGACATAATGCTGTCCGATCTGGCGCCGGATTTTCTAAAGGGGAAAGACATAGACGGCGCTGTCAGGGGGACGGTGTTCTTAAAGGGGACAAAAGAAAAGCCGGAAGCCGAGATGGACCTGAACATGGCCGCGCTTAAGATACGTGGAAGCTATTACAGGGTTACGGCCTCGGTAAAATACGGGGACGATGTGATAAAAATAAGCGGGGTTAATTTCAACGACAGCCTCAAGGGCTCCGGCGAATTATCACTGAAGAAAAAAATATTTAACGCCAATTTTGACGTTAAATCCCTGAAAGGAGACGTAATAAGCGAATTTTCAGGGATTAAACTGCTTGACAACGGCCTGGTAGACGGGAAAATATTTGTGAAAAAAGAATATGCGGGATTCGGGGGGACCATAAATCTTGAAGTTTCATACTCAAAAGGCATTTACAAAGGCGCGAAAATAGACATATCGGGAATTAATAACTCGTTTTCCATAAATCAGCTTGATGTTATGCAGAAAAAAGGCCTGCTGAAGTCAACGGGAAGCTTCACGATAAAGAACGATTCCGAGATCAGGGCGATCATAAACGGGCAGCTGGACAGGTACAGGGTCAATGACAAACTTGAAGCGGGAGCTGTTTTCACCCATTCAATTGACGTATTTTTGGGAGATGAACCCACGTCTTTCGCGTCGTCAAATATTTTTAAAGCGTCAAAAATATCATTCAACGGAAAGCCTGTGGACGACCTTGACCTGACTTTAAAAACTTCAGGGAAAAGTATGCCTGTGTTCAAGCTTAAATGGGGCGAAGGTTACGGCGCGCAGGGGAGCATAAATGCGGAGCCTGAAATACCGGAAGTGGAGGCCGCCATACAGTTAAAGGACGCGGACCTTTACAGGGTATTTGCGCTTCTAAACTCCGGGAAAAAGCCGCTTGCAAAGGAATCGCTGGTCAGCGGAGAGTTTAACGTAACCGGCCCGGTTAACAGGGCCAAGTTCGACGGCAGTATGTCGCAGGATAAGGGGACAACCAGCGGTGAAGGGACCTTAAGCCTGGAAAAAAAGAAGGGCATATACTCGCTTGCTTCTTTCGGGATCAAGTATAACGCGGTTAATGTGAACCTGAATGATTTTATGAACTTATTTGACGAAAAATTCAAGGATACGGGGATATTAAACGGCGCAGGGGAATTAAAAGGCACCCCCGGGAATCTGGAAAGCGCGGGAAGTGTTATTATAAGCGCGGGAAAGGCCGCCAACGTGCCCTATGACACCATAAAGGCCGATTATACTTACAAGGATAAGAAGATCGTGCTGGACAAGGGCGAATTTAATTACAAGGAAAGTTACATAAAACTCGACGGTTCAACCTTTGAGATAAAGGGTGATAATGATTATTACGCCACCATCCTCCTGCAGATGAAGGATTTCACCCTTAAAACCTATAAGTTTAACGGCAATGTGAATTTTTACGGCCGCATAGAAAATGACAAAAAGCTGAAAATAACAGGCTCCGCGGGCTCGGATAACTTCATTTTCAGGAAGCATAAATTCAATCCTTTTGTTTTAAATGTGAATTACGGCGATGATGTCCTGGTCTTAAAGACAAGCAAAGGGAGCACCGTAATTAACGCCGAGCTGGGATTCGCTAAAGACGCCGTTACATTCAGGAAGTATACGGCGGTTGAATCCGACGGCAACCCCATGCTGAACGTCTCGGGCGCGGTGCAGCTGCATAAGGAAACGGATTCGGACGTTTCGATAGACATAAAAGATCTGGACCCGCAGATGGCAAACGACCTTTTGGGCTGGGACCACACATGGACCGGCAAAGGCAACGGCAATGTAAAAATTTCGGGTAATACCGAAGAGGGGCTCGGTATCACCGTATTATTGACTTTAAGCAACGGCTTGGTGGATGGGGTTGACTTTGACACGGTAAACGGGCTTGTGGTGATAAAGGATGATTCTGTGAATTTGTCCCCTTTAAACAATATACTGCTGACAAAGACCGGCAAGTATGTGATAAGCGTCGGTGGAATAATACCCGTTCCCATGTCGGAAGGCTCGGCGGAAAGGCTCAAAGGCGCCGAGATGAACCTCAATGCAAAAATGAAGGGCGGGGACCTGTCTGTTTTTAAGTTCCTTAAGTTCATAGATGACGCGTCCGGGCCCGTGGACCTCGACCTGACGATAAAAGGCACCAAAGAGTACCCGTCAGTGTCGGGGCGGCTGAATATTACAGGCGGGGACTTAAAGCTCAAATACCTTTTTAAGGACCTGAAAAACATCTATGCCAACATCCTTTTTAAGGACAATGTGATAGACATATACACGCTGAAAGGAGATACCGAAAGAGGCACGCTGAATGTGGCGAACCTGGACGAGAAAAAGGGCGGGACAATGAAATTAATGAAGCCCTATGAGATTAACTGGAAGATCACGAACGAAGGGGACAAAGTCCGCATAACAGACACCGATTATATGGAGTTTTTATCGGGCGACGCCGACTTGAACCTGGAGATGACAGGGTTGCTTGAGTCGCCCAATATAAAGGGCACGATGAAATTTGAGAATACCACCGTTGTTTTTCCGGTTAAGATGAAGACCAAGTTCGGCCAGCCTGCCCCGGTAAAAGAAGAGAACAATTACGCGAAAAAGATAAACTGGGACGTGATTATAATGGGCGGCGAGAACTGCAGGTATTATAATAACGTCTACAATACTTCCGCCGATGTTACGGTGAGGTTCAATAATGACAAGCCCCTAAAGCTTTCAGGCAGGGGAAACGACATGAAAATAGACGGCGCGCTTGAAGTGTCCAAGGGTACTTATAAGTATTTCAACTCCGAGCTGACAATGGATGAAATGAAACAATCAAAGATCTTATTTGACGGGGATAAAAAACCCATGCTTGATATTTTTGCCTCGACGATCCTGCACAAATTCGAGTTTAACAGGAATCTCAGCTATCAGAATTCATTTTTCTCGCCGGCAACCGAAAACAACACGGACCTTACGATCTATGTGAGGTTTTTAGGCAGGGTAAGCGATGTGAAACTGGAAATAACATCCGAGCCGCCGCTTGATAAAAACAGGCTTATATATATCCTTACCACCGGCAGCGATATAGACACCAATTTCCGGCCTGAAGACGCCCTGAAATACCTGGACATGGCGATAAATAATCTTTTAAAGAACGCAACGGACCTGATAAATCCACAGTCGCTTTTTAAAGTAAAAGTCAACCTTGAAAATTCGGACAAATTGACGGGTGTCAGCGCCCAACCGACACCCGGCTCGCTTACGCGGACGGCAAATGTCAAGGTCAATGTAAATATGCCTGTCGCGAAGAATGTGACGATAAACTATGACGCTTCCATAAATGATATAAACAACATAGCCGGACAGGGCGTGGGTATCCAGAATAAGGTCGGCTTTGACTGGCAGCTGGATTCCAACAGCAAAATTTCCGTTTCCGGAAGCATAGGCGCGGACCCGGACAATCCGGGCCCCGCATCAACCCCGGGCAAGATAGACCTCCGCGCCCAGTGGGGTTATAGCCAGCCGTTCGCAAGTTACGGTGCAAAGCCGATGCCGACCCCTACACCGACCCCAAAGCCGGTTAAAACGCCGGGGAAGTAGGCGAGTTCGGAGTTTGGGGTTTGTAGTTTGTAGTGAAAGGCGAATGTGGGAGAATTAACTCCGAATTCCGAACTCCTAAGCCCCCCATTTCCCCCGCAACGTTTTTCGTTAAAAACTGTCTTATATAATGTAAGACAAGTTATACGAAACATGCAAAAAAAGGCGCAAAATTCATGGAAGTTGAAATAATAAATTTGAAAAAACCCGTTCTTTTAAAGGATAACTTGAGTTTAACCGTTTTAACTTGAATTGGTTAAAAAGGCTATATTTCATTGACTTACAGCCCAAAAACAACTATACTTTTGATAATGAGAGCAGAAACACATGCAGAAAGAAGGAGAATGATGATTTCTCTAAAATATGGAGCGGGTACCAGCGGATTTGTACTGCCATTTGGCATTATAAGGACATCGGCTCTTATATCTTTATTCGTAATACTCATATTAAACGCTTCACCAGTTTATTCCAATGCCCCTATTTGCAACCCTACAGGCGCCACGCTTTGTGCGGCAGTTGATGATAACTCGGATATTTACTTAAACGGAACACTTCTGGATACGTTTACTTATTGCGATATTACTTGGACCTGCACGCCAAAATGCATAAGTTTATCACCGGCTCAGCTTGCCCTGCTTACAGACGGCGATAACGTTATTTCCGTGTACACACAGAATACAAATTGTTGTGAAGTATGGGCCTCCTGGTATCTTGACATAACCTGCGCGAGCGGACGTGTTCAGATTTCCAGCGACAACAGGCCTGTATTATTGTACTCTGACACTACCTGCGAGACCGTGCCGACTCCCAACCCGTCGCCTACGCCTGCAGGCGGAAAACAGTGGTTTGACCCGCTTTACGTGCCAAACGTCGCGTGGGTGACGCCGACTGATATGACCGGATTCAAATACGGCAAAAGGATATATGATCCGAGCACAGGCGATTTACTTGCGTCATTAAGCTACATAGCAACCATGAGCACCGGATGCGGCGCGCTGTGGTTCAGGGAAGGTTTTCAGTTAACCCCGGCTCCGACACCGCTGCCGCCGGTGTTTACAATAACAAAATCAGCGGACCAGTCCGGGATAACCGGCAACCAGAAGATTTCTTTTACATTGAACATCTGCAACACAGGCGGCGGGACAATGGGGCTGCCACTGGTGGTACAGGATGACTGGCTTGATTCCGCACCTGAAGACGTGCAGTTCGGCGGCCCGTATGGGGATTATATGGATACAAATCTTGGCTTGATAAGCGAGAACCATGGTACGTCACGCAGGCTTACAATCACATTTCAAAACGGTTTTTCAATGAACTCTTGTTATAATTATGTGTACTGGCTTAATTACAACACAAATCCGGCGGCATTATGCAAAGTGTGGCACAATAATTCGGATATACTTTTCGCAATGACCGGGACCCCCACGCCGGGACCGTATTCCACAGTGACATTAAAGAACTTTTGTCCCTCTTCGACTATTACAAAAACAGTGACTGCGACCCCCACTTTCACAATGACACTGAGCCCTACAGCTACCGCCACTCCCACTGTTACAAATACGCCCCTGCCTTTGTCAATACAGCTTATAAAAACAGAGGACAAGACCATAGTGATGCTCGGCGATAATGTCCAGTATTGCCTGAATTACACGAACACGGGAACTTCTCCCGCGACTTTCAATGTCTGGGATACAATACCCGCACCAATGGATTTTGTGTCGTGCACGTGCACGTGCACGGGCGGCTGCGGCCCGGTCGGCAATCTGGTCGTATGGACCATAACCAATCTTGGTGCAGGCTTGTCAGGCAGCGCCTGCTTCACGGTCAAGGCAGCGCGGCTGCCGTATCTTATGAAAATGGATGAATATCTGGCGTGGATATTTGACAGGAAAAGGATTTTAAGCGATTGCGGCAGGGGCAGCCCCCTGCTTTTGGAATAGGGAATGGAGGCGGTTTTATGAAAAAATTCAGGCTGGCTTGCTTAAAGGCAGGGCTTGGTCTGTTTATTTTTGCCGCCTTATTGCTGTCACCTGCCGATATTTTTGCCGCGGCAACAATTACAAACATCGTCATCACCCCGGCATCTCCGGCCCCGGGCCAGCCTATCACTATTGATTTTGACATATCAGTAACCAGCGGAAAGCATCCCAGGTTCGCCATAGCCCTTTCCGACAAAACAACCCTGTATTTTTGTGGCCAGGATTTTATCGCTTCCAAAACTGCGGGTATATACAAGAACCAGACCACATGGTGGTACGACGGTACTGCCGTAGCCGCGACAGGCGCGGCAGTCACGGATGTCAACGGGCCCGACACTAACGACTCCCTCGACCCGGGCGTCGTCGGGGACGGCGCGCTCCACCATGTAAAAGTCATATCCGCGATACCTCCGGAAAAAAGCGGCAATATGTACATCATAATTATAGCCCAGGGAGGGGACGCATCTAACGGCCCCAAATACCAGTGTTCGTCAAGCCAGTCCGCTAACATAGATGCTACAGGCTTGTCGTCCATGTTCACGGTTACAGGGTTGACAACACCATATAAATTAAACCTTGAACTTACTGACAACGGCACATGCAACGGGTCAGGAACGGGCTCCAAATGGGACCAGACTTACAAGATAACCAACTGGTCCGAATCAGGAGTATTTTTGTCCGACCTTAATTTCAGGTTGTGGGTAAATGACGTGAATACATGGACGATGAGCAGTGTTGACGACCGCGGGTTTAATCCTTCAGGCGGGCAGACGCCAAACAACAACATAACTGCGGCAGGGCAGATCGTAACGCTCAATAATGCCTTTACGTCCAGCTGCTCAAGCGGAACAAGAACATCAAATAAGTATTTTCAGTGGGGATGGAGCGCAACTTTGGGAGGTTTCCCGTATGTTATGATACTTCCCAACGGCGGTTATGTGACGAAAATACAGAACTGGGAGCTGACTACGACCGGAACGTGGAATCCGAACACATCAAATTGGTATTCAAAGCCTTGCGACTGGAACGCCACTTTGTCGAGCCAGAAATACGCCGGACTTTACTGGAGAAACGGCCTTGTTTGCGAATATATAAACGCTACAACGCAGGACCCGAATACCGGTGAGGCGCCTTGCGGCGTGAACGGATGTTCCACCGCGACATTTACCCCGTCGCCCACCAATTCACCTACCGCGACTGTGACGCCGACAGGCGTGCAGAATGTCGGGGAGTGGAATTACGGATATTCAAACTTTGTGGGGCTTGTCATAATAACCGCTACGCCGACTTTGACCCAGACAATTACGCAGACAATAACCCAGACCGTGACGATGACCGTGACGATGACTGTAACGCCGACAGTGACGCAGACAGTAACCCCGACCATAACGCAGACAGTAACGCCTACTATAACAAATACGACAACGCAGACCGTGACCCCGACCGTGACGCAGACAGTAACCCAGACCGTAACGCAGAC